>ERZ840371.636-NODE-636-length-41529-cov-11.436008_pt1 | contig 41529 bp, 18 predicted proteins | sample MGYA00519937_ERZ840371 | MGnify/ENA primary metagenome ERZ840371 (study PRJEB31850, sample SAMEA3708873) | human gut metagenome | biome: human gut; feature: human-associated habitat; material: faeces | place: China | collected 2014 ... | reverse complement strand
GGTCTGATGATGTAATGACGGCGATTACGAGAGAAGTCGGACACAAAAACGAAGCGATCATGACACCGGCAGAGGTGCAGTATGTGGCACTGGCTGGGAAATGCAATGATATGTCCGGCATCAAAAAAGGAGTATTAGATGTAGTACGTCATTTATTGAATTTTGGATATCTCTGGAATGAGGTTCGTGTCAAGGGAGGTGCATATGGCGTTTCCTGCCAGTTGATCCGGAATGGAGAGGGTTTCTTTACATCATACCGGGATCCGGGGCTGGAAAGTACTCTGGAGGCATACCGCAAAGCGGCATCTTATCTGAAATCCTTTGAGACGGAGGAAAGAGAACTGTTAAAAACGATTATCGGTACCGTTAGCGGATTAGATACTCCGAAACCGCCGGCATCCCGAGGAAAACGCTCCATGGGAATTTATCTGTCACAGATTCCGCCGGAAATCCTCCAGCAGGAAAGAGATCAGGTGCTGGCTTGCTCGCAGGAGGACATCCGTGCGGCAGCAGCCATGGTTGAGGCGATTGCAGAGAATGGCAATATCTGTGTCATAGGAAACGAAAATCATATAAAAGAACAAAAGCAGCTTTTTGATGAGTTAATGACTTTATAGTACAAGGAGAAAAATATGGCTAAAAAACAAGAATTTCGATCCGGTTTTGTGACGTTGATCGGTCGTCCCAACGTAGGAAAATCCACTCTTTTCAACTGCTTGAGCAGCGCAAAGGCACAAGCGGCAAACTTCCCGTTCTGTACAATCGACGCCCAAATGGGACAAGTGTCCGTACCCGACGAACGACTGACGAAGCTCGCCGAGCTGGTTCACCCGGGGCGTATCGTACCTGCCGTGTGCGACATCGTAGACATTGCCGGACTGGTGAAGGGCGCCAGCAAAGGTGAAGGACTCGGCAACCAGTTCTTGGGTAACATCCGCGAGTGCGACGCCATCATTCACGTGCTGCGCTGCTTCGACAACGGCAACATCGTCCACGTGGACGGTTCGGTGAACCCCGTGCGCGACAAGGAAATCATCGACACAGAGCTGCAACTGAAGGACCTCGACACGGTGGAAAACCGCATCAAGCGTGTAGAGAAGATTGCCAAAGTGGGTGGCGACAAGGCGGCAAAGATAGAGTACGAACTCCTGCTCCGCTACAAGGATGCCCTGGAACAAGGACAAAGCGCCCGCACCGTCATCCCACAGAACGACGACGAGGAACAATGTGCCAAGCAGATGTTCCTGCTCACCACCAAACCCGTGCTCTACGTCTGCAACGTGGATGACGTCAGTGCCGCCAGCGGCAACCAGTACGTAGAGCAGGTGCGCGAAGCCATCAAGGGCGAGGATGCGGAACTCATCATCATCTCCGCCCAGACCGAAGCCGACATCGCCGAACTGGAGACATACGAAGAAAAGCAGATGTTCCTCGAAGACCTGGGACTGAAAGAAAGCGGCTGCAACCGTTTGATTAAAGCTATCTACAGCCTGCTGAACCTCGAAACCTTCATCACTGCCGGAGAGATGGAAGTAAAAGCATGGACCTATCGCAAGGGATGGAAAGCGCCGCAATGCGCCGGCGTTATCCATACGGATTTCGAGAAAGGGTTTATCCGGGCAGAGGTCATCAAGTATGAGGATTATATCAAGTATGGCAGCGAAGCCGCTGTGCGCGAAGCCGGAAAGCTGGGCGTGGAAGGCAAGGAGTATGTGGTGCAGGATGGGGACATTATGCACTTCAGGTTCAATGTATAATGATATTCATTCCAGATGGCAATGTACTTTCTTTGTACATTGCCATTTTCTAATAAACTCCATACAATAACAATACTGTGAAACAGATTATCTTCCTTTTATTCCTATTGTCCTGTACTGCCGTTTATGCACAACAGCAAGACTCAGTAACCATTCACGGACGGGCGACTGATTACAACGGACAGCCGATAGACAGTGCCAGCGTCTGGTGGCAAAACCCACAGTTCAATGACATCATAGAAGCCATAACCGACAAAGACGGGCATTACACGGCCCGTATACCCAAAGGGAAATGTCAAAGTGCAGCCTCTATTTATCTGCCCTCCTATGCGCACATTGCCATGAAAAGCGGGCTGCCCGAGACTGGACACCGCCTGGATAGACGGCGAGAAAGTCCCCGTACTGATGAAGCAGGAAATAAAAGAGTATTTCGACAGCAACGAATATGGCAACGCCTATCTATTGACAGTAGATATGCCCAAGCATCCCAGAAAAGACCTTCCCTACCGTATCTTCAAAGTAGAGCTGGAAGACATGGAGAACGGTGACCAGGGCGAAGGTCTTTACTATATGGAGAAAGAAAACTACGTTCAATAATAACCGCTCAGTTATCTGAGCCATTACCTCTAAATTGTACTTTGTAAATGGCAAATAGTAAATTAAAATACCTCATAGCAGGTACCGGCGGCGTAGGCGGAAGCATCGCCGCCTTTCTCGCACTATCCGGCAAAGACGTCACTTGCATTGCACGCGGCGAACACTTGACTGCTATGCGCGAGAACGGTCTGCAACTGCACTCCGATTTGAAAGGTGAACATACACTGAAAGTGAAAGCCTATACGACAGAAGAATACACTACCCTTGCCTCCGCATCTGCGGACTACCGGGCAGACGTCATCTTCGTCTGCGTCAAAGGCTATTCCGTAGATTCCATTACGGAACTAATCAAGCGTGCCTCACACGAACGTACAGTGGTCATCCCTATCCTGAATGTTTACGGAACCGGTCCCCGTATTCAGCGTTTGGTACCCGGCGTTACGGTACTCGACGGCTGCATCTACATCGTAGGCTTTGTATCCGGACGGGGAGAAATCACACAGATGGGAAAGATTTTCAGGCTCGTCTATGGAGCACATCGGAACACCATTGTTTCCCGTGAAACATTGGAAGCCGTGCAACGTGATTTGCAGGAAAGCGGCATCAAAGCCGAAATCTCCGACGACATCAACCGGGACACATTCGTCAAATGGTCGTTCATCTCGGCAATGGCTGTCACCGGAGCCTATTACGACGTACCTATGGGCGAAGTTCAGAAACTGGGCAAAGTGCGCGATACCTTCATCGGACTATCACAAGAGAGCGCAGCTTTGGGTAGGAAATTGGATATAGAATTCAAAGAAGACATAGTAGAGTATAACCTCAAAGTAATAGACAAACTCGCCCCCGAAAGCACTGCTTCCATGCAGAAAGATATGGCAAAAGGACACGAGAGCGAAGTACAAGGCTTGCTTTTCGACATGATTGCGGCTGCAGAGGAACAAGGGATTGAGGTGCCGACGTATAGGATGGTGGCGGAGAAGTTCAAATAAACTGCCACGATGAACTGCCAAACAAGATAATTTCATACCTTTGTCCCGAACAACCCCGTAATTCAGTAATTTAATTCTTCAATAAATATGTTATCATTACTCACCATCAACTGGAATCCCGACCCCGAACTGTTCAAGTTCTTCGGCATATCCATCCGCTACTACGGACTGTTATGGATTATCGGTCTTGCTCTTGCCTACTTCATCGTGCAACGCCAGTATAGCGACCGCAGAATAGACGAAAAGAAATTCGAACCTCTCTTCTTCTATTGCTTCTTCGGCATACTGATAGGCGCACGACTGGGCCACTGCATATTCTACGACTGGGCCTACTACCAGGACCATTTCCTCGAGATGATTCTCCCCATAAAAATCCTGCCGGACGGCAGTTGGAAGATGACGGGCTACACCGGCCTTGCCAGCCACGGCGGCACGCTGGGACTGATTATCGCCCTCTGGATGTACTGCCGCAAGACGAAGATGCACTACATGGACGTGCTCGACATGATAGCCGTTGCCACTCCCATCACCGCCTGCTGCATCCGCCTTGCCAACCTGATGAATTCCGAAATCATCGGCAAACCGACCGACGTGCCCTGGGCATTCATCTTCGAACGAGAAGACATGTTGCCCCGCCATCCGGCACAGCTCTACGAAGCCATCGCCTACTTCATTTTCTTCTTGGGAATGGTCTGGCTATACAAACGCGGGCAGAAGAAACAAGAGAGCAAACTTGAAACAGATTTCAGCACCACCAAGCGGAAATCAACCACCGTGCAGGCCGAAGCCTCCCTGCCCTATCACCGCGGTTTCTTCTTCGGACTCTGCCTGACGGAGATTTTCACCTTCCGCTTCTTCATCGAGTTCCTGAAAGAAAACCAGGTGAACTTTGAGGACAACATGACGCTGAACATGGGCCAGTGGCTCAGTATCCCGTTTGTGATTATCGGGGTGTATTTCATGTGTTTCTACGGAAAGAAAGCTTCCAAATAAACATTTAGGCCCTACATAAGCAACATACCTACCCCTTTCATCTGTGTAGATTTCTCTACTTTTACGGCATCGAAACAACAACCGTAAATCATATATTTATCATGAAAGAGAAACAACTGATGAAAGGGGCAGCTTTTATGCTGCTAGCAGCAACTGCCATCCCGCCCGCACATGCCCAACTGAAAACAAATGCCGGCGTGCAATACCTGCTTTCCCAGTCGAAAGACATGAGCCAGGATTTTCTAGACCTCAGCAACACCTATTTCTTTGCCGACAGCCTGGTATCGTTCGACACCTCCACCGGCAAGGGGACTGTCCAGTGGAAACGCCAGCAACTGATGCCCCGCCAGGCATTCAATGCAAACACCTACCTGCACCAGCCCCTCCAGTCGCTGGACTTCCCGGAGACGGCCTACGACAACAATCCACAACTGACGTTCACCGTCGAACCGGTCAGCGAACGTACCCTCCGCATCCGTATGCTTACCTCGCCCATCGTACCGAAAGAAGATGCCGACGACCCCATGCTCATAGGAAAGCCTGCCGACGGACGCTCCTTCTGGAAAGCCGAGAAGACGGATAAAGGTACCCTGTACACCTCCCGATACGGCAGCCTGCTCATCGAGAATTACCCCTGGCGCCTGGTGCTGAAAGATGCCGACGGACGCCTGCTGACACAGACTCGTTGCTGGAGCGACAACGACTCCACACAGGTCAAGGTACCTCCATTCAGCTTCATCAAGCGCGGCTCGGACAACTCACGCAGCATCAATCCCGTATTCAGCCTCGCGCCAAACGAGAAAATCTACGGTTGCGGCGAGTCCGCCACCGCACTGAACAAGGCCGGGCAGAAGGTCAACCTCTTTGTCACCGACCCGCAGGGCCCCGAAACCCCGGACATGTACAAGCCTATCCCCTTCTTTTTCAGTAACCGCGGCTATGGCATGTTTATGCACACTTCCGCCCCCGTGACCTGCGACTTCGGCTGCTCCTACATCGGAGCCACCAAACTCTTTATGGCAGACGAAGCGATGGACATCTTCATCTTCCTGGGTTCGCCGAAGGAGATGCTGAGCGAATACACCGCACTGGTAGGACGGCCCGAAATGCCCCCTTTGTGGAGCTTCGGCACCTGGATGAGCCGCATCACCTACTTCAGCGAAGCAGAGGGCCGCGATGTAGCCCGGAAACTGCGTGAGAACAAGATACCGAGCGACGTCATCCACTTCGATACCGGTTGGTTCGGCGTGGACTGGCAGTGCGACTACGCCTTTGCCGCCGACCGCTTCGACAATCCCCGGCAGATGCTCACCGACCTAAGGTCACAAGGCTTCCGCACCTGCCTCTGGCAACTCCCCTACTTCACTCCGAAAAACAAGTTCTTCCCCGAGCTGGTGGAACGCGGTCTGTACGTACGCAACGGTAAGGGGCAGCTCCCCTACGAGGACGTGGTGCTGGACTTCACCAACCCCGAAACCGTGAAGTGGTATCAGGAAAAACTCGGCAATCTGATTGAAATGGGTGTAGGCGCCATCAAAGTAGACTTCGGCGAAGGTGCCCCGCTGGATGCCATCTATGCCAACGGCCGTAGCGGACTGTACGAACACAACCTCTACCCGCTGCGCTACAACAAAACCGTGGCCGACATCATCAAGAAGCTGCACGGCGAAAACATCATCTGGGCACGTTCTGCATGGGCAGGCTCACAACGCTACCCGCTGCACTGGGGCGGTGATGCCGCCACCACCGAAACCGGTTTCGAGGGAACCGTCCGCAGCGGTCTCTCCATCGGATTGAGCGGGTTCTGCTTCTGGAGCAATGACATAGGCGGCTTCGTGACCCAAAGCCCCGAAAGCCTCTACCGCCGCTGGCTGCCCTTCGGCTTCCTCACCAGCCACAGCCGCGTGCACGGAGCACCTCCCACTGAGCCGTGGTACTACGGGAAAGAGTTCACAGACTATTTCCGCCGTTGCGCCGAGCTGAAGTACAAACTGATGCCCTATGTATACGCACAATCCAAAGAGTGCACCGAGAACGGCTGGCCGATGCTCCGCGCCCTACTGCTGGAGTATCCCGACGACCCGGGTGCATGGCTGGTAGAGGACGAGTACATGTTCGGCTCCAACCTCCTCGTGGCACCCATGCTCGAAGAGGGAAGCGGACGGGATGTCTACCTCCCCGGACGGCAGAAATGGATAGACTACCAGACCGGAAAGGTGTATGCTCCGGGATGGAACCATATCGAGTGCGGCACCCTGCCCATCGTCATTCTTGTAAAGGACGGTTCGGCCATCCCCCATATCCCCGTGGCACAATGCACAGACCAGATGAAATGGGACAAGATTACGTGGAAGAAGTATCTGGCAGACGAAAAGAAAGCTGAAGGATTGCTCTGCCTGCCGCAGGACGGACAGTTACAACGGATATCAATCCCATAACCGGTATATCAAACACATTAAACCCTAATACCCCATGCGAAACAAGTTATTGTTCCTCGCCTTGCCCCTGCTATTCGGCTTACAGGCAAGCGCACAACACACACAAGCCTTTCAAGATACCACGCTCAGTGACGAACAGCGCGTGGAACATCTTCTCTCCATCCTGACATTGGATGAAAAGATAAACCTTCTTTCCACCGACCTCGGTGTCCCCCGCTTCAACATTCCCCGTTGCGGACACTACGAAGGACTGCACGGGCTGACCCTCGGCGGTCCTGCCATGTGGGGTGGACGCCAAAGAACGGAAGACGGGAAAGTAGTCCCTACCGACTGCCCCACCACCATATTCCCCCAGTCCTACGGTCTGGGCTCCACATGGGACACCGATTTGGTGCAGAAAGTAGCGGAACAAGCCGCTGAAGAAGCCCGCTACTACATGCAGACCACCGGTAACAAGCGTCATGCCCTCGTGATGCGCGCTCCGAATGCCGACCTTGCCCGCGACCCGCGCTGGGGACGTACCGAGGAGAGTTTCGGAGAAGATGCTTTCCTCACCGCCCAACTCACCATTGCCAGCGTACGCGGCCTGCAAGGCAATCATCCCCGCTACTGGAAAACTGCCTCTCTGATGAAACACTTCCTTGCTAATAGTAACGAGGACGGACGGGACAGCACTTCCTCCGACTTCGACACGCGGCTGTTCCATGAATACTACGCTTATCCTTTCTATAAAGGTATCACCGAGGGAGGCAGCCGTGCCTTCATGGCCGCCTACAACAGTTGGAACGGCATCCCCATGTCCATCCATCCCTGCCTCGAAGAGATTACCCGCAAGCAGTGGGGCAACAACGGTATCATCTGTACGGACGGCGGTGCCCTGAAACTGCTGATTGAAGCGCACAAGAGTTTTCCGAGCTTTGCGGAGGGTGCCGCTGCCGTAGTAAAAGCCACCACAGGACAATTTCTCGACGCATACGTTCCTTACGTCAAGGAAGCGCTGGAAAAGGGATTACTGACCGAAGTCGACATCGACAAGGCTATCCGCGGGAACATCTTCGTCGCCCTCAAGCTCGGCTTGCTGGACGGGGACAACTCACGTAACCCTTATCTCTCTATCGGAAAGAACAGTACGGAGACACCGCCTTTCATGACAGCAGAAGCCCACAGGCTGGCACGGGAAGTCACCGCCAAGTCTGTGGTGTTATTGAAAAACAAAAAACTCCTGCCACTCGATGCCGGAAAGCTGCGTAAAATAGCCGTTATAGGCCCGTATTCGGACAAAATCGTGCAAGATTGGTATAGTGGTACCCCGCCTTACGAAACAACGATTCTGAGTGGCATACGCAATGCTGTGAAAGAAGGAACCGAAATCATCCACGCCGAAGACAACCGCATGGGCCAGGCGGAAAAGGCAGCCGCAGCCGCCGACATCGCCATCGTATGTGTAGGAAACCATCCTTACGGCACGCGTGCGGACTGGAAGTTCTCTCCCGTCCCCAGTGACGGCCGCGAAGCCGTGGACCGCAAATCGCTGATGTTGCCCGATGAAGACTTGGTGAAGCTGGTGTTCAAAGCCAATCCCAATACCATACTGGTGCTCGTCAGCAGTTTCCCCTACACCATCAACTGGAGCCAGGAGCACGTGCCTGCCATCGTCCACATCACCCACTGCAGCCAGGAGCAGGGCAACGGACTGGCCGACGTACTCTTCGGCAAGGTAAATCCAGCCGGACGTACCGTACAGACGTGGGTGAAAGACATCACCGACCTACCCGACATAATGGACTACGACATCCGCAACGGACGCACGTATATGTACCACCAAGGCCCTGTGCTCTATCCTTTCGGCTATGGTCTTAGCTATTCTGACTTTACGTACGAGAAGATTGAATCCGTCAAACAAGACAAGAAGAACATCCGCGTGACGGTATCAGTGAAGAATACAAGCGGACGCGACGGGGAAGAAGTTGTGCAGCTCTATACCAGCTATCCGGACTCCAAAGTGGAACGTCCCTCCAAGCAGTTGCGCGCCTTCAAGCGTATCCCCATCAAGGCCGGCGAAACCCGGGAAGTGACACTTACCGTTCCCAAGGAGGAGCTCGGCTATTGGAACGAAGAAAAGCAGATGTTCGTTGTAGAACCCGGAACGGTGAAGCTGCTGATAGGGGCTTCATCGGAAGATATACGGTTGGAGGGAAATATCAGGTTATGAGAAGTCATCTCCCGCCAAGTTGGCAACGAGAATGAATAAGTGAAACGGATTGGGCGGGTTGTACCACAGTAACATGATACAACCCGCCCACTACATATCTGTAAACGAAACAAGAGGTTACTTCACAATAAACTCATGTCTGCCTGCCGTCAATTCCACTACCCGTTCCCCCCTGGTCTCATCAGGTAAGGTGAGCGTAGCGGTGCTGTTGGCAGGTACTGTCACTTCATAGCACACACGCTTTCCTTTCCATTCCCAACGGGAGATGATTTCGCCATAGGGCGATTGGTGACGGGCCTCAAACCGCTTCAATCCCTTCATGAAGTGAGGACGGAGCAAGATATTGCGAAAGCCCGGCTGCGCAGGGTCAGGGAAGATACCGCCCAGTCCTTTGTAAAACCAAGCGCCTATTTCACCGAACATCATGTGATTATCCGAAATGTCGCGTGTGGCCTGCAAGTCCCAATTCTCGAGCAGCGTAGTGGCACCATTCACTACCCACCAGCCCCATGAGGGATAAGTGTCCTGTACCGCCACCTTATAGGCAGTTTCGGCATAGCCGTTCTCACTGAGTGCATTCAGGATAGCCTTGGCACCCAATACGCCCACATCCAGATGGAAATCGCTCTCCTCTACCTTGCGTGCCAGATTAGCTGCTACTTTTCCTATCAGCTCTTCGGGTACAATCTTCCACTGCAAGGGAACGCTCTGTTCGGTCTGCGAACCTCCGGCATATACTCCCGTCTCGCGATTCAGGAACTTGTCATTGACGGCTTGCTTTATCTTCTCTGCCAAGGCATTGTAGTACTCGTAATCAGCTCGTTTGCCGAAGAGTCTGGCAGTAGCCGCCAAAATTTTGGTATCTACATAAAAGTAAACCGAAGAAGTCAGCTCTTTGTTGGAGTGCGACTTCACGGGAACCCAATCGCCGCGCCCCCACGTGGTGAGGTGATTGTTCGAAGTGCGCTCCACATAGTCCACATAGCGCTTGATGCTCTCGTAACAGTCGGCAAGGGGCTTGCTGTCACCGTAGAACAGGTAGAGGTTCCAAGGGATGATGGCGATGGTACTGGTCCAGTCCAGTCCGTTGTCCGTGCCGTAGCCCCATCCACCGGTGGGAATAATATCGGGCAGCACTCCGTTGGGCTGCTGTTCGTCGCGGTGGTCGGCCAGCCATTTCTCGTAAACGGTAATTCCGTCGAAGTTATAGAGTGCCGCCTCAATGGCGAAATGCCCGTCACCGGTCCAGCCGTTTTTCTCACGTTGGGGACAGTCGGTGGGATAGCCCATCAAGTTAGAGAGATAAGAGTGATTGGCGGCATGAAGCAGCTTGCCTATCAGTGGAGTCGAAGCTTCCAAATTTCCCGCAGCAGGCACATCGCTGTGCATGAAGTAAGCAGTCAGGCTGTTCCGGTCAAGCTCAATGGGCTTATCAGCCACTACTTCTACGTAACGGAATCCCTTGTAATTGAAGCGGGGCATAAACTCGTCCTCCTCCCCACTCAGAATGAGGATGTCTGTCTGAAAAGGGTCTTTCTCCTTATCACCACGAAAATAGACATCAATATTAGAGAGGTCGAGACGACCGTCCAGATGCAGGCGTTCGCCATGCTTGATTCTGACTTCTGTTCCCCGTTCACCCGAAAGGCGGATGCGAGTGACACCTGCCATGTTCTGTCCGAAATCGTAGACGTATGTCTTTCCGTCTACCTTACGGAAAGAAACGGCAGGGAAGGTCTCCACATCACGGATAGGACGCGCCTGCTGGGCAGTAACGTTGGGCGAAGGGACACTGCGGTAGCCCACTCCGTACCACTTAGAGTCGTCAAATTCCGGAGTACTCCAGCCTTTCTGCTCCAGACGTGCGTCGTAGTGCTCGCCGGTATAGATGCTGTTGAAGGTTATCGCACCCGATGATGTCCGCCAACTGAGGTCGGTAGGAATAGTTTCTACACTTCCGTCGGCGTAGGTGATACGCAAGTCCAGACAGAAAGCGGGACGGTTGCGCCAGGGGGCACGGTCGAAGTCCCACACAGCTTTGGACTGATGGTTGTACCATCCGTTGCCCAATAGCACGCCAATGGCGTTGTCGCCATTTCGTAATTGCGAAGTCACATCATAGACCACATACAGGTTACGGCGGTCAAAGCGGGTATAAAGAGGGTCAAGACGGTGGTTCCCTATCTTCTCTCCGTTGATGTAGAGTTCATACAATCCGGCGGCGGCAATGTAGGCACGCGCCGACTTTATCTCTTTGCCTGCCTCGAATTTCTTACGGAAATAAGGTGCAGGCTCGTGATGAATATCCTTGCCATCACCAATCCAAGCTCCCTGCCAATGCTGCATCCCCATCATACCCATTTCAAAACAAGAGATGGAAGAAGCAATTTCCTTATGTTCCATGTCACCGCAGATTACCTTCCAGTAATATTTAGTGAAAGGTCGCAGTTCCTTGCCTGCATAGGTCACAAGCAGATTACGGGAAGTGTTCCTGCCGCTATCCCACATCCTGCCACAGCCGTTGACCACGTTCAGCGAGTCTTCGTCTACTACAATCTGCCAGGAAGTCTGCACAGCTCCCTGCCTGCTGTCCTCCATCCGCCAGGAAAGGCGTGGGGTAGGATTGTCGACACCTATAGGACTGTCAAGATGCTCGCTCCTCAAATCTGTCAAGCAAACCGAAGTCTGCCCTTGAACGGCAGTACAAGCAAGGAATGCAAATAAAATCAGTATGTTTCTTTTCATGGACTTATTGTTTATTTATTCCGTGGTAATCACCAGCTCCTTGCCCTCCTTTAGTTGGTCGTGGGTGATGAAGTAGCCGTCAATCTTTTTACCGTCGTAAGTGATGTCGGTAATCTTCTTGCCTGTTCCTTTCTTCACAATGGTGAAAGGACGACCATTCAGGTTGAACGTCACTTTATCGAACAAGGGAACGGTAACAATGTATTCCGGGTCGGCAGGCGAGTAGGTATAAAGACCGATGGCATTGAACACATACCAGGAAGACATTTCGCCGGCATCGTCCATGCCCGCGTACGCCAGCTTGTCGGCACCCATATCATAGTAGTGGTTCATCAGGCTATCGAGCACACACTGGGCCTTCTCCTGTTTGTCTATAAAATAGTAGGTGTAGGGAATGCTGTGCCCCGGCTGATTTCCGTGGCAATAGTTCCCGATGAATCCGGTCAGGTTATGGGCCTCGTAACCTCTCCACGGTTCGCTGAATAGGGAATCCAGTTTAGCGTCCACCGCCTCTTTACTGGGATAGAGCTTAATCATGCCTTCGGGGTCGTGGGGTGCGAAGAAGAGGGCGTTCCATGCGTTGGCCTCACGGTACATGTACTGGTAATAGGGATAATAGGGATTGAAATCTTGAATCCAGCTACCGTCGTCAATCTTACCTCTCCAAAAGCCGGTAGAGGGGTCGAATAGCGTCTTGTAGTTGTTGGAACGTTCCATCATCAGTTTGTAGTTGGCTTCATCTCCCAGCTCCTTGGCTACCAAGGCTACGGCATAGTCATCGTAAGCATATTCCTGAGTCTTGGTTACGGCTCCCTTATACTCGTCCCACGTGGGCACGTTCACCGTGTCTTTCTCTGCAATCCAGCCTCTCTCCATATACTCGTCCAAATAGCGGCGGCCTCCTTTGCCGGGTACCGTGGCATTTTTCAGAATCAGCTTATAAGCGCGCTCCAAATCGAAGTCACGCAAACCGCGCAACCAAGAACCGGAGATGAAAGTGGAAGCATGATCACCGTGGAAGAAGGTGGGCATGTAACCGTCGCGCTTCTCGCCCTTGTCAATAATGGACTTAATGATGTCGGTAGTCACTTCGGGAGAAACCATACCGATGAGTACCAGCTTGTTGCGGTAATCATCCCAGAAAGAAGGATCCGTGTAATAGTGAAAACCGTTGTTTACTACCTCACCACGCACATCGGTATATTCGTGATTCACGTCGCTGCGCAGAGCCGGCCACTTAAAGGCATGGAAGAAAGTAGAATAAAACAGTCCTTTTTCACGTTCCGTACCGCCTGAAACTTGAATTTTGGAGAGGAGCGCCTCCCAAGCGGCATCAGCTTCCTCTGCCACCTGGGCAAAGCTCTTGTCTAACATTTCGGCCTTTAGGTTCATTTGGGCGTTCTCTACACTCACAAACGAGAAACCTACTTTCACTTCCAAGGGTTCGGCACCTTTACTGCCGACAAAACGCACCACAGCCACTTCATGCTTGTCGTCTTTTACCATCTCCACTTGGGCTATTTTATAGTTGGTCTTAGCGTAGAAATAGATTTTGCCGTCGCCATCCTGATAGCCCGTAAAGGTATTGTCGTCGGTCTTCTCAATCTTCCAATCGCGAACGTGATTGTTGGAACGGTGAATATCCACTAACAGTAACTTGTCATCTTCCTTGGCAAAGGTATATTTGTGGTAGGCACAACGCAAGGTGCTGGTCAGCTCGGCGTTCACCTTATAGCGTTCCAGATAAACTTGGTAGTAACCCGGATGCGCGGACTCGTTCTCGTGACTGAACCCGGAGCAATAATCACTCGGAGCGATAGTCCCCACCACGGGCAATATGGGTACATGCAGCAAGTTCCAATGTCCCTTAGCGGTGTGCGAGAAGCCATAAATCACCGTATCCTCATATTGATAGCCCGCACCACTACGAAACTGGGTGACGGGGCTGAGCTGCACCATTGCATTGGGCAGGGTAGCGCCCGGATAAGTTTCCGCACCCCATGTGCGCGACTTTATTTTGCGTACATACCCCAAGTCCTCAGGCTCCCACAAAGTGGCCGTGCCCAAGAAAGGATTGACATATTCGGTCAATTTCTTTTGCGTGCCGCCACAGCCCGTCAAAGCCATCAAGGCGAACAGCAGGAATAAATATCGGTTATATTTCATCTTCTATGTTTATTTTATACATTATTGGAATCTCTTCTTTCAAGAAGAAAATTACGGAAAAGGCTACTTAAAAAAGAAATGTGCCGAAACCCAACAACCTGATTGAGTTTCGACACATCTTTGATTACAGATTTATTTCAAGCTCTTGTCAAAGAGGGCTTTGGCTTCAATCAAAGTACAGCCACTTGTTTGTGTAGTCAGATGGTTGTTACCACTGTTGTTCATTGCCCAGTTGGTATTATACAGAAGGTCAAGCTTGTTGATACCCTTGCGCCACAAAGTCTCGGCGTTGTTGTTAAAGAAGGTGATGAATTTCTTCTTATAAGTGGATTCCAAATTAGGCTCCATAATCAACTGTACATAGTAGCGCATGAAGATGCCCTTGAACAAACCTCCGTCACCGTCACCTTCATCACGGAGCAAGTTGTTTCCGGTATCTATCATACCACTGTTACTGATACCGAAATTGGCAGCCTTACGAGCATCTTTCAAGTAAGACTCCTCTCCTGTAATTTTATACAGTTCGTAAGCAGTACCCAAGAATGTACCTTGGTTATAGGACAGGGAAAGCGTATTCAACTCACCCGTTTCGCCGTTCACATTATCGTAGATAGCACCGGTAGCAGGATTGAATAACTTCTCACGCTCCCAATTATAGATTTTGATACCCCACTGCAAATCTTCCTCACTTCCGTTGATATTGTAAAGTCGAGCGGCAATCAAGCTGGCAGGACCGTTGGAGCAAGCATTCTTGCTCCAAGGCTGGTCGTGAGTCCAAGCAATACCACCGTCTGCGTAATCATTCCAACCGGTCTTGATTTCATCCCACATCTCTTGAGCGGTTTGTAAGTACTTGCTGTCATCGGTAGCCTCGTACAAACGAATCATAGTGAGGGCTATCCACTCCATGTCATCGTAGAAGTTGTTCCAATAACGACCTCCGTTTTTTGCCTTGATACCGGTGTACCATTTATCGAACAAGTCGCTATACTTAGTGTCACCCGTACGGTTATAGGCATCTATCATTACGTCCATGGCATGAGCCTGCGGCCAGTAATGGAAATCCTTGATTGAGCCGTCATTTCCGTAATTGAAGTAGTTTCCCTCCGCATTCCAGAAACGGTCTATCAGTGTCACGGAACTGCTGTCGGCAGCCGCTTCCCAATCTATGGTATAAAGCCCCTTGTCGTACATGTACTCGTCTTCTATCTCGCACGACTGAAGCGCAAGAAGAAGCAGGGGCAGGCAGAATAATATTTTTTTCATAATCTCTCTTTAAATTAGTTTGCCAATTCCACTTTATGAGTATAGTTCTCTACGTTGAATATCACGCTAATCTTGGTGATGGCACCCGGATTGTGACCGTCGGCCGCACCATCGAACTCGTTGTTCAGTTTCCACTTCTGGTCCCATTGGTTATCGGGAGTCTCCATGATGTAGAAGTAAGGATCTTCGGGAGTAGCCGCACCCGGATTGGAATCTGTGGTATTCTTGGTTCCCCAATATTGTATACTGCCATCGGCATAAGTCATCAGGAACTTATAGCGTTGGTCGCGTCCCCAGCCTTCTTGCTTGAATTCCACCTTGTCCTGACCACAGAACACACCGTTTCCGACATAAGGCAATTCAAAGGTAGCGGCACCACTCGGACAGAAATAGAATTCCATCTTACTTACTTCCTTAATGGTTACAGATGCAATGGAGAAATCCATTTCAATGCGATAAACACCCGTCTTTTCTACGGTTGTCTCACCTTCGCCTTCCATAATCTTATTGCCACTTATGTAGAATGTCTTGGCACCTTCGGCTGCCCTATCTACCAACTTATAGGTCTTACCACCTTCCAACTTCGTAAATACTTCGAACTTATCCTTTTCGGGTGAAGCACAAGCCACAGCCTTAGAAGCATCCACACCACCTTCAGTAGCATTTCCAGTCAGGTAAAGCTGTGCCGGAATCTCTTCAAATCCTACCAAGCGAGTGATGGTGAGGCTCTTGCTTTCCTTTGCCATGGCATAATTCAAACCTCTGGAAGCCATTACCGTCCAAACGAGTGTACCCGTCTCACCACTATTCAATCCGGCAGCCGCACCAATCTTGTTCAGTGTCTTGTGGCTGATAGTAGCATAGTTCAGAGAACCGCCATTGTCGGAAAGCACTTTGTAAATGGGTTTGGAGAAATCTCCACCTTCTTTATCGAACACTACTTCATAGAGCGGGGAGCCGCTGTCTTCTGCCTTAGCTGATTCCCATTCAAAGAACAGGCTGGCGCTGGCCGACGACTGCAAGGCTACTTCCTTGCCGTCAGTAGGTTCATACAACTGATTTACTGAGGAAACTTTGGAGTCCTTATATTCCATGTCTTCCGTACAGGAGGTAGCGAAGAGGACTGCCGAAAAAAGAGCTATTGTTGAGAATATTGTTTTCATTGTTCTTTTATTTTTAATGAGTTTAGATACACGTTAATTTCCATATCCCGGATTGTTAGGCGCCAGATTGGGATTCAAATTGATTTCACTGATGGGAACTGCCCAAAGGTAATCTCTCGCCTCTTCAAACTTGCGAGTGTCAAGCTTGTTCTCGTCCACGAAGCTTGCACCGCGCACCTTGCCCGACAAGTATTCGTTGCCAGCCTTCCAACGCTTGATGTCATACCAGCGCAAACCTTCCATCGCCATTTCTACACGGCGTTCGTCACGGATAATCTGCCGCATCTCTTCCTTGCTCTTTCCGGCAGGAAAGTTCAAGGCTGCATCGGCGATGAATCCGGCACGCTCGCGGATGGGACGAATGGTCTTGTTCCATACTTCTTCAGTCATACCGCTTGTTTCGTGAACAGCTTCAGCATACATCAGCAAGATGTCAGCATAGCGCATAGTGATGATATTCATACCGGAATTCTGGTCACCGGGAGCCTGCGGATTATAGTACTTGCGAGTGAAATAACCGGTAGAAGTGCCGTTTCCGCCACCATCGTAGGCATCGGTTCCCGAACCCGGACGGATGTTGATGACTACGTCCTTGCTGCCATCGTCCACATTACCGCTCCAGTCATAACCATCATAAATGATAGTGGCTGTGAGACGTGGGTCACGGTTGTCGTAAGGATAAGCAGCGTTATAATCTGTCCCGGCTTCGCTGATAGTCTTTCCACTAAGCATCAAATAGGTGTCTACCAACGATTGTTGCGGCACACGGCTCACGGCACGTCCGCCTCTTGACAAAGGAATCATGTCTACCATCTCACCCCAAGTAATCAAATTGGGTACATAAGAACGGTCCATGATAACCTCTTCATTGTACTCATTGGCTTCATCAAAAAGCCCGGCATAATCAGGGAACAAAGCGTAAGTTCCATATTCACCTTGCTTGTTTATCAGGTTGTCGCAATAAAGCATCACATTGCTCCAGTCGCTGTCCATCAGGTAGACACGAGCCTGCAAAGCACAAACGGCACCTTTGGTAATCTTGCCCCTTTCTTCTTCGGGCAACTGGTCACGAGTGGGAAGCGCATCCTTGATGTCTTCCAACTCTTGGTGAATGAAGCTGATAATGGTTTCGCGGTCTGTACGGCTTACACTCCGCGATTCTTCCAGCGTGATGTCTTCCGTAAAGAAAGGTACTGCACCATAGAGGTTGGTCAGACGAAAGTAGAGGCTTGCACGGATATAGCGTATCTCAGCAACCATGCGTGCTTTAACGGATGCGTCCATATTGGGTACCAAGTTCACCTTTTCAAGGAACACGTGGCAGGTCTTGATACCTCCGTAAAGGTCTTTCCATTCATTCTTGAAGATGTCGAGCGAGGGAGTGGCCATACCCTTGCGGATGGCACGTTGGTCGTCCACACTGCGACCGTCGTAAGCGTTGTCACTCAAACTTTCATCGCTCCACATACGGCCTGCATTGTACATCTGGCTGTAGGCCATGTTCACCACATACTGGGCTTTGGTGGTGGAAGTCCAATAGGAGTTATCCGTAAATTTGTTTGTCGGTGCGTTCTCCATCTCGTTGCAACTGCAAAGCATCAGAACAGCCATTCCGGCAAAAGCTATGTATTTTCTTAGTTTCATAGTTATCTGTTGTTTTTAGAATTCAATGTCTATACCGAAACCGTAGTAACGGAGCGTCGGGTAATTTCTACCGGAATTGGCACCACTGTTACCCATCTTAGAGTCAAACTCAGAAGATTCAGGGTCAATAAACGAGTTATTACTGAAAGTCAGCAAGTTTTGCCCGTTGACATAGATACGCGCCTTTTCCATGCCCACCTTGCGGCTCCACGTTTTTGGGAACGTATAACCAATCTGCAAGTTCTTCAGACGCAGGTATTTCCCATCCATCAAGAAGAGGTCGGAACCTTGTCCGTTTCCGTAGTTGTTTCTGTTGGAAGTAGAACCCGGAGCAGTCAGTCTCGGCCAACGTGCATCGGTATTGGTAGGAGTCCAGAAATCCAGTTGATGTTTATAGATGTTATAAGAGTAGTTGGCATGGAACGGTTCAATCAATTCACCACGGAGCATCATGTCACGCTTGCCTACACCCTGCCAGAACATACCGAAATCGAATCCTTTCCATTCCACATTGTAGTTGAAACCGAAAGTCAGGCGAGGGAAGGCGTTACCCAAGATGAACTTATCTTTCGAGTCGATGACCCCATCTTCGTTACGGTCTACAAACTTCACGTCACCCGGCTGTACCTTTCCACCTACCGGAATAGCCGATGCCTCAATCTCTTCGTAGCTTTGGAAAAAACCATCCATCTTGTAACCGTAGTAAGACTCCAACGGACATCCTTCACGGGTGATGCGGCTCAACTCTTCTATTTGTGAGATTCTTTCGTGACCAGGGTACTTCAGCACTTCGTTCCAAGAGTCACCAAGGTTGAAATTGAAGTTATGGTTTGCGGCTCCCGTCTTCAAACGATAGTTAATGGAGAGATCCCAACCCTGGTTCTGCATCTCGCCAATGTTGTCCATCGCCATATCCGTACCGAATACCGAAGGTACGAGGGGTTTCATCAAAATGTCATTCGTACGCTTGTAGAAATAATCGAACGTCACATTCAAAGCATTATTGAAGAACGAAGCGTCCACACCCACGTTGAAGGTCTTGGTCTTTTCCCAGGTCAAGTTGTCCTTACCCAACTTGAAACCTGCACCCGATACTGTCTGGTTGTTGTATGCGTAAGAGTTGTTGTGCAGTTCGTAAACAGTGAAGCGGTCATAAGTACCGATAGACTGGTTACCCAAGATACCGAAAGAAGTACGCAGTTTCAAGTCACCCACACGTTCCTTATAGGTCTGCATAAAGCTCTCCTCGCTCAAACGCCAGCCTAATGAAACAGAGGGGAAGAAACCCCATCGGTAGTCTTTATGGAACTTGGAAGAAGCGTCATAACGGAAACTGAACTCCGTATAATATCTGTCAGCGTAAGAATACCCCACACGTCCCAACAGAGAAGTCAGACTGGTACGGTTAGAACCGTCTACGAAAGTACTTCCGGTGATATTTCCCAAGATACTGTTGGTGATGTCCGTGCCAATACCCAAGTCAGGATCTACGCCCTTCTTCTCAATATCATTACTGGATGAAGTAAACGATTCATTGGTTACTCCGAAAAGCCCGCTGACGTTGTGCTTACCAAATGTCTTGTTGTAGTCCAACAAAAGTTGGGTATTGATAAGGTAAGCAGTATGATTCCAGTTACTGGTCCTATAGTCGGTATCTTTTACCGGACGCGGTTCGGTAGCCTCTTCATTCAGATAATAGGCCACACCCAAATTGCGAGTGGAACGCATGTCATTTATCACATCCGCACCCAATACTCCGCGCAACTTCAATCCGTCGATAAGGCGAAATTCGGCATTGACATTTGCATTCAGGTAGTTGTTACGATACTTGTTGCGACCACCAGCTTCCAAAGAGCCTAATGGATTAAATTCACTCAACACATCGTTCAGCAGGTATCTTCCATCTGCCGATTTCATTTTGTAGTAATAGTAGGTCGGTACACGGGCAGCATCTACCTCCAAGTTTCCACCGGTGGTACTTACGCTGTTGTTGCGTGTATATGCCAAGATAGCGTTCAGTTTCAAACGTCCCACTTCAGTGGTAATGTTAGTACGGAAGTTATAGCGTTGCACACCAAAATCACTGTTTCCCACATAGTTGCTTTCCTGGTCATAATAGCCCAAGGATACCATGTAGGTGGTCTTGTCACTACCACCCGACACGCTCAAGTTGTAATTTTGTTGAAGGGCTGTACGCATGATTTGGTCGAAAAACCAGCTCTCTTCGTCTTGATGGGCAGCCAGGTCGCGAATCTGGTCGGGCGTATATTTGGGAGCCTCTCCCGCATTGGTAGCAGCCAAGTTGCGCAAGGTGGCATTCTGATAACCTTTCACCGGAGAAAACAAGATGTCCGGATTCTGCCATCCCATCATACCGTTCAGGCGAACTGTCGCACGCTGGTTCTTTTTACCCTTCTTGGTAGTGACCAAAACCACACCGTTGGAAGAACGTGAACCGTAAATGGCTGCCGAACCGGCATCTTTCAAGATAGAAATATTTTCAATGTCGTTAGGATTCAACTTATCAAAACTACCGCCATCGGCTATCAATCCGTCTATGACAAAAAGTGGACTGTTGTCGTTCACCGTACTAATACCACGGATATTAAAGTTGGTCTTGCGGTCATTAGGATTACTGCTGCGCTGCTGAATTACCACATTGGGTGCAGCTCCCTGCAAAGCGTCTGTCATGTTGGCCACGGGACGATCTTCAATCATGGAAGCCTTTACCTGGTCTACGGCACCCACGGCACTCTTGCGGGTAGTGGTACCATAACCAATGACAATGACCTCATCCAGTACCTTGGTGTCCTCTTTCAAGATAACATTCAGCTGTTTCTGATTTTTCACTGCAATTTCCTGGGTGGCATAACCCACATAAGAGAAGACAAGAATGTCTTGGGCACCACAAACAATGGAATAGTTTCCATCTACATCCGTAATAGTACCCACGCCTTCTTTACCTTTGACAGTAACACTTACTCCAATCAGGCTTTCGCCAGTGGCATCCTTAACGGAACCTTTCACCGTGGCATTACTTTGCTGCTCCACGGCAACACTCTCCGCATGGGCATAAGCCGCGGGAGCCTGCGCCAGCATAGTCACAGCGGGCAAGGCAATAAGCCAGAACTTACAGTTCCCGCTTATCCGAGCCAGCAATGAACTTACTGTGTACACTCGATTCTTTTTCATATTCTTTAAGATTAAACATTATAATAAATTGCGATAAAAAAGAGAAAAGAACACAAACAACACCAATGAGTAACCGATTCATGTAATCTGTGTTCCAATCCTTATTCTAACGCACTTTATTGATTTCAAATAATTTCTGCTTTTACAGACTGTTCAGCAAATCTACTTTACCCTCGTTCACTAATTTCAGAATCAGCTCTCCAAACAGCGTGTTCTGCCAAGCGAACCATGCACGGGTAAAATTGGCAGGGTCATCCTTGTGGAAAGACTCGTGCATGAATCCCGTACCGGCATCCGTATCCATCAGCATTTTGATGCAAGCCTTTATCTCCTCATCATTCTGGCTGGTGAATGCCTTCATCATGATGCTCATAGGCCACACCATATCATAACCAATGTGCGGACCTCCGATACCTTCACCGGCTTTACCTTTGAAAAAGTAAGGGTTACTGTCGCTCCACACAAAACGGCGTGTATTCTGATAGATAGGGTCGTTTACATCCACATCACCCAAGTAAGCCATGGCGAGGAGACTGGGTACGTTGGCATCGTCCATTAACAAATGGTTGCCGAATCCGTCTACTTCAAACGCATAGATTGTTCCAAACTTGGGATGATTGTAAGTGGCATATTTCTTCAGAGCTGTCTCTACCTCTGCCGCCAAATCAGCGCATTCATTAGCCAAAGCATTCTCTTTGTTCACCTCTGTCAGAATTTCGGCAGCCTTTCTTAATGAGGAGACAGCGAAGAAATTGGAAGGAACCAAGTATTGAAGCGTAGTGGCATCATCCGACGGACGGAAAGCGGACACAATCAGTCCCACGGGATTAACCGGTGCACCCAGACCATCATTGTTCAAGGTATCGAGGGCACGTTCCGTCTTGCGCTGGAAGTGATAAGGCCCCACACCCTCCTTACGCTGCTGTTCCTTGAAAGTCTTCAGGATAGCAGTAATCGCCTTCATCCATTCACCGTCGAAGATACTGCTGTCACCGGTTACTTTCCAATACTGGTAAGCCAGACGAAGCGGGTAACAAAGAGAGTCTATTTCCCATTTGCGCTCGTGCAGTTCGGGCTTCATGTCCGTCAAGTCAGTCATCCAGTCACCACCCGTAGGACCATCGTTGAAAGCGTTGGCATAAGGGTCGATATTGATGCAAAGGAACTGACGGCGGATAACGCCTTCGAGCATTTCTTTCAATTGGGCATCATCGTTCGCCAACTGCACATACGGCCACACCTGAGCACCGGAATCACGCAGCCACATGGCGTGAATGTCACCGGTATAGACAAAAGTGTCGGGCTTTCCGTCCAGCATACGGAAGTGTACGGTAGTATCAAGTGTGTTGGGGAAACAGTTCTCGAACATCCAAGCCAACTTAGGGTTGGTAAGCAGCTTCTTCACACGAGTAATCTCGGCTTCCACAGCTTTTGAAGTGAAGAGACGTTTCTTCATTTTCGGACGATTGCTCTTGTAAGCGGCAGTCATCTGAGCGTAATTCTCCACATGGGTATTGTCACCTTTCAAGGTGAAAGTTTCTGTCTTGGCATAACCTTGCATACAGAGCAAGGCCGTAGCGCATAGGGCAATGTTCCTCTTTTTCATTGTCTTATTCGTTTTTTTAATTATAAAAAGCTGATATTAGCGGACTGTCGCCAAACGCGCGTACATCTCTACCATGGCTGCTTGCGTCAGCAACCATTTACGCTTGTCGCGATTCTTGCCGGTAAAGTCGGTGTTGAAAAGACCGTTTTCTTCACGGGCATGCGCCCAGGCATAGTCCAAACTCCGGGTAAAGGAATCAAGATAAACCTTGTTTCCGTCTGCCTGATAGAGTTCAATAAAACCACGTAACATAACGGCAGTGAACCACACATCTCCTTTCTTCAACATACGGAACGGCTCTCCCTGTTCGGGAGTGAACTCCGTGAAGAAGTAATTGTGGCAAGCGGCAGCAATCGCCTGCGCATCTTCCAAATACTGTTTATTCCCCGTAAGCTGATAGAGCAAGGTGGCCGACTGCATCATCTGCCCACTGTTGTAGGCAAATTTGGCACGACCTATCTCGCCGTCCAAACGCATATTGTCGAAATAAAGGCAATCGGTAGTGTCCTGCAACGTTGCCTTGGTCCATTCATACAAGCCCTTTCCCTTATCAAAATAAGAACTGTCTTGTGTAGCCTTGAAAAGTTTCAGAGCAAAGACTGAGCCGGGAGCGTTGGAACATGTATTCTTCGACTCTTTCTTCTGTTCGCACCAGTAGATGCCACCTCCCAAACGGTCGTCCATACCACTTTCCACAAATTTCCAGATAAGCTTGGCGCTCTGCAGATAATTGTCCTGATGGGTCATCAGGTAGACATCTGTGAAGTCGATACCCAACCACACGTTGTCATCGTAAAAGCGGTCGGACAATGGAGCATCCTTAATGTAAGAAGCATATGCTTCGGGCATGCGACGGGTGTCGAAGTATTCGGCAAGTCCCGGCAGCACTTTCACATCAAGCAGCTTCTGATAGTTCCCGAAATCTTCCTTGTTTTCTTTTGTAGCCTCCATCAATGCATTCACAGCAGAGAAAGTGCCGGAATAAGGCCACAGATAAGAATAAAGATTAGGGCGATTTTTCTGTTCCTCGGAAGCCAGATAAGTGGCAGTGTATCCTTCCACATCCGAGGGATAGTTCTCACGCAACAGGCAGGTACCCGGTGCAGAATAGTGAGCATATAAAGAATCAAGTGTCTGTGTAGATTTGGCCAGCATGGCGTTGTCCGCTGCGACCGATTCTTTCTGTGTTTTGCATCCCATTACTGCCAAGGCGCATGCCAACAGGCAAAGGAGTGCTTTCTTGGAATTTCTCATCTTTTTCAATGGCATTAAATTGTTCTACTTACTTTTCTTCGCTCCGTCGTAAGGAGTCTTCCTTTTTATATATAAATCCTATTAAAAACGATTGCAAAAATAAGCAGTAAGGTTAAAAGCTAACTATAAATCCACGACATAACCGTCCATATTCCGGACATGACAGGATTTTGAAACAAGTTTGTCACAAAACGAATACAGTAAACCCGCATCTAAAAAATCAGCGGGTACGTTTTAGTACGTACCCGCTTTAGACATAAAGAAGCGACTCCTATTTATTTTGCATACACTTCCATTTCATAAATGCGCACATCTTTACCAGAAGCCGATTGCATGGGCTGTGTCACTAAAAGACGCAGGTAGCGAACACTTTCAGACTTATTTAGCGTGCGATTCAGTACATTCTTACCATTACCAGAAACATAGTCCAGTGTGCGCCATTCACCATTTTTGTCGCTCTTACCTTGCAGAAAGCAGGAGGAAGTGACGTAGGAATGGTTTTCGCCGGCAGCGTTCAGTAACTTCCAGCCATTAATGCTTCTTTCACCGCCCAAATCAAAGTCTACGTAGTGGGGCATTTCAGCAATAGCACACCACTTTGTGTTTTCGTCGCCATCTACCATGAAAGCCGGCTTCTCTTTCTCGTTCACATAGCTTGAATAGCCCATTACCATGTCCTGCTTCAGAATGTTCACTCTCTCTGTGGAGCTTTCCGTCTGATAGCGATTGCACTTGTTTGCCGTACGGAACAGTTCGGAAGCGGGACAAACAGAAGTAGCAGCAACATCAGTCAAAGTGGCGGCAAAAATAACAATATCCTTATTATCGGGCAATACCACCTCAGTAGCCTTTTCTGGCAGGTCTATTGCGAACTTAAACATGTAAGTGAACTCATACGGCTGATCGCCTTCACCGGAATGGCGGTGCGTACCCACATAGGCAACTTCAGCATCTTTCAGATAACCTTCCGTATGTCCGGTGTGCCCCCACTGACCGATGAAGCCAGTATAAGAAGGAACAATGACTTCCTGCACATACTTGCCTACGCGGAATATCCCCTTCACATCTTTATCAGAAGCGGCAGCAGCAAGGATATAGAGTCTGTTATAAGTACAGTCGGCGGGCAGTTTCAGTACATTGCCCTTGCAAGCCATACCATTCAGCTCTTCACGTGTCTCCAATTCGAAAGGCACTCCATGCACATTCATCTCGGCAGGTATCAATTCAGCAGCATAAGAATAACCAGACTCAAAGTTGGCAGCAGCCTTGAACTCGTTCCAACTGAAGCACTTCTTATCATAAACAAGGGGCAATGGTTCGGCCACCGTCTGCACCTTTTTATTGGAAGCAAAACGTACCTTGTAGGTCTTAATGCTGTTTGGATTGACTGACACTTCCAAGCGATTTCCACTGAATGTAGCCTTACCGATGGTCTTTTCCGTACCATCTGCTTCTACAGCAGCCACAAGGTTGTCGGCAAAGACAATCGAGGCTTTCTGCGCCTGCTTGCCTGCGGCTTCATACACGCGTACCACATATTCATCTGAACTTTCGGCTTTCTTTAAGGCTTTAATAAGTACATTCCGGTTATCGGAAAAAGCCAATGAATAGCTCTTACCTAATTCGCCGCGATGCTTTCCAACAACGAACGCCTTGATGCGCTGGTTCAGCAACTCAGCATTCTCGCGGGTTTGAACTACGTCCAAAGCGCCCACATGACCTACCAAGCTGTAAGTAAAGGTATGGTGACCGAAGTCCTGACGATCTTGATAAGCATAGTTCTTTTTTGTCTTCGGAGTGTGCAGCAAAGTGAGACGCAGGGTGTTGTTATCAGGCTTGTCCCAGCCATATTTGCTGTCGTTCATGATGGAAACGCCATAAGAACCGTTAGCGTCCGTTAAATCTGCCCAATATTGAGCATATACTTCGTAAGCGGTCAAGATGTTGTTTCCTCTCTGCACGCTGCCTACGCCCAAGTCGTAAGTGGCCACCTCATTATTCAAATTGAGGGGAAACTCAGCCTTCAACAGAGCGTTGGTAGACTGCCAGTCCACTTCGTTAGTAAAGTCAATGCGGTGGGCCAATACACCTTCATACAAATGGATGTACTGGCGGAAAAAAGAATCATCGTGACGTTTCTCCACGCAGAGAGTCTTACGTAATGCACCGTTTTCGCAAAGAGTCACTTTCACATCCTCGGTGATGGAGATAGGAGTAGCGTCCACAGTCTCTTTCAATATCTCCCATGCCGGCCATTCGAATGACTTGTTTTCAGTGAAGAGGGCTAAACGAATAGCCTTACCAGCCTTTACCAATTCCTTGTTGATTCTCTTGTCGAACAGTGAAGTAATGTCACCGTTCTCATTCAATGTCAGTTTGTAGAACGAATTTTCAACACTTGCAGCTTCAACAGCAGACATCTCTTTTCCTTCGCCGGAGAGGCGGACATCGTAAACTGCGTATCCATTGGCGGGTACAGTGGCTTCTACTAACAAGCGGACCTTTCCATCAGTATATGAAACCAACTGAGAAACCACCAACTTGCCTTGTTCGTTATATACAGCTACACTTTTGGGAAAACGGGAAGCCTCCACTTCGATGGTCACCACATCTGTAGCCTTGAAGCCCGAAGCGTTATAGAGCACTACGGGAATCCCCTTGACACGAGTATCAAGCTTGCCTGCCACACTTCCCACAGAATGAGTCAGGATACTGGAGAACTGTTTCAGAGAGAGAAGTTCATCGTTCCAAGAAAATTCATAGGCACGGGGAATGCTGGTACCAGTCAAATCATCGTGGAATTGGTGGAATATGAAGCGCTGCCAAGACTCCGTCAGACTCTTGCCAGGATATTCGGCAACCCCCAAAAGGGCAGCAGCCACAGAAGCACGTTCAGCGGCATCACCCAAAAGTTCATTTTGACGATTATAGAGTTTCATAGCAGCCTGTGAAGTGTAGCAGCCGGTCCCATGAACGTCCATCAGCAATTCACCGTCAAATACGGGGAGCTCGGGATGGCTGCCATAGGGCTGGTAATCCTTGAACAACTGGTCACTGGCTGCACTGATAATCTTCAACGGACCGTCTCCCTTGATACCTTTCTCCACGGAAGCCACAGAAGCGATGGTAGGTGAACCGCCCACATCACCTGTTCCATAGTAGCGGTAAACGGTATTCAGGGGAGTGCATTTGGAGAGTTCCATCAAATATCTATTTTCTGAAAGGTCTTCATTATCCCAACGACGACCGTAATCATATCCGTGAGCCAGCATGACGGACGCTCCATCCACTCCTTTCCACAGTCCGATGGTAAAGGGATGCTTGCTCTTACCGTAGAAAGGATTGTTACGCCAATCCAGCTTCTGTGAAGAGAAACCTATCAGTCCACAATGGGCAGCAACAGTAGGCAATGTCCAACCGAATCCGAAGCAATCGGGAAGGAAGATGTCGGTACTTTCTACCCCCAGCTCCTTACGATAGAACTCCTGCCCCAGCATAATGTTGCGAATAAACGATTCAACAGACGGCACCAAAGTGTCGGTAGCATCCCAACTGGCCCCACTCACATGCCATCGACCTGCCTTTACAAAAGCCTTCATCAGTTCGTATTCACGAGGATAATATTCCTTCATCCAAGCATATTTCACTCCACCTTCAAAATTAAAGATATAGTCGGGGTACTGGTTCAAAAGGAAAAGGTTCTGATTCAAGGTATTCCAAACATAATCCTTAATAGTAGTCTGAATGTCCCAGTTCCACTGCGTGTCCAAGTGGGCATCTGCCACCATGTACGCTTTTGCTTTCTTCGGTGCAACGGTCTGAGCCGATAATTGTCCTCCTGCAACGGCCAACATCACGGCTCCCGCTATCAGATGGGTCTTCCCCATCAGTATTCGTCTCTTTTTCATGGTTTTGTTATTATTGTTTTTTCGTAAAAGATAATGTCAATTCGATATAAACCACCGCATTCTTTGTTATAAATGTGCTGCCTCCTCTAACCGCAAACCGCTCTTTCACCTTCTCTCTTTAGCCTCCATCCGGCAACAATAGTTTTCTGACATGTGGAATGTTGGTAACAAAAATAGCCCATCCTTCACTCTCATACTGTACAGATTCGCGACATAGATATGTAAAAAGTCGTCTGTGGCATGATTTTATATATTTATGTCATAAATAGCATACATTTCCTACAGAATACAAACTACTTTTGTATATTGTAAAAATCCAAAAGCTAAGAACATGAAAAAACAATTCCTACTCTCGGCAGTTCTCTGCCTCTCACTGACCGCTTTCGGACAGAAAGTACATCAACTGGCCTCACCCAGCGGAAACATCCGCATCTCGGTGGAGCTGACCGATCAAATCCAATATGATGTAACCCAAGGAAATCAAACACTGATGGACAACTGTGTCATTGGTCTGGAAACTGCCAACCACCAGCTGGGCATCCATCCTAAACTAAACAAAGTAGTACGCCAAAATGTAAACGAGGAACTGACTCCCATCGTACCCCTGAAATTCTCTACTATAACCAACCGCTACAACCAATTGCTACTGAAGTTTAAAGGAGGCTATTCAGTAGAGTTCCGTGCCTTTGATGACGGATTCGCCTACCGCTTCCTTACTGACCTGAAAGGCGAGCAAGAAATAATGAATGAAATCCTCCGCCTGAACTTTGTGGATGATTGCCTGCTACATCTTCAGCAACCTGACGGCTTTAAGACTTCCTATGAAGAAGAATATCGCCACCAAACAAGCAGCGAGTGGAAAAACTCCAATCGCATGGCTCTGCTTCCCCTTTTAGCCAGCACACCCAAAGGTGACAAAATCCTCATGAGTGAAACCAATCTGACAGACTATCCCGCCATGTTTCTGAAAAACGATGGACAAGGCGGCATTACCGCCGTCTTCCCCCGTCTGCCTCTTGAATTCGGAGAAGACGGTGACCGCAGTCTCAAGATTCTGAAAGAAGCCAACTGCATAGCCCGTACCGCAGGCAAGCGCAGTTATCCATGGCGTTACTTCGTCATTACCAACGATGACCGCAAACTTATAGAAAACACTCTATCCTATCGCCTCGCTGAAAAGAATGTCATAGAAAACACCTCTTGGATTAAACCAGGACTAGCCAGCTGGGAATGGTGGAACGGAGCCACACCCTACGGCCCCGACGTGGACTTCAAAGCAGGTTGCAACCTTGACACCTACAAATACTTCATCGACTTCGCATCCCACTACGGCGTAGAATATATAGTAATGGACGAAGGCTGGGCCATGAACACCCGCAACCCCTATAAACCCAATCCCTCGGTAGACATACACGAACTCATCCGCTACGGCAAAGAAAAAAACGTAGGCATTGTGTTATGGCTCACTTGGCTTACGGTAGAAAACCACTTTGACCTATTCGAAACTTTCGAAAAGTGGGGTGTGAAAGGCGTAAAGATAGATTTCATGGATCGTAGCGACCAATGGATGGTAAACTTCTATGAACGCGTAGCACATGAAGCCGCCAAACACCATCTCTTCGTTGACTTTCACGGTGCTTTCAAACCTGCCGGATTAGAATACAAATACCCAAACGTACTCTCCTACGAAGGCGTAAGAGGTATGGAGCAAATGGGCGGATGCCGTCCCGACAACAGTGTCTATTTCCCCTTCATACGCAACGCAGTAGGAGCCATGGACTATACTCCCGGCGCCATGCTTAGCATGCAGCCTGAAATCTACCATTCCGAACGTCCCAATTCTGCCAGCATCGGCACACGTGCCTATCAGATGGCACTCTTTGTTCTTTTTGAAACCGGCCTGCAGATGATGGCAGACAATCCTACCCTCTATTATCGCAACGACGAGTGTACACGTTTCATCACCCAAGTACCCCAAACATGGGACGAAACCATCGCTCTCGAAGCCAAAGCAGGAGAATATGCCATCGTGGCCAAACGCAAAGGAGAACAATGGTATATAGGAGGCATGACCAACAACCGCGAACGTGAACGGGTCTTTAACATCTCCCTTGATTTCCTGCAAGAAGGAAAAAATTATCTCATGACCTCTTTTGAAGACGGCATCAACGCTGACCACCAAGCCATGGACTACCGCAAGCAAGAACAATCCTTGAAGAAAGGCGACCATATCACAGTCCGTTTGGCACGCAACGGTGGATTCGCTGCGGTCATTCGCTAATCATATCCATACCTATCTGCTCCGTACAAATACATTTCTAAGGATACGGAGCAGATACAAAGCAAACTGTAAGCCTACAACTAAAGAAATATATTGCAAATATTGACTGTTTCCACCTTAAAATATATCTTTGCAACTCAAAATCAATACAACAAGCCACATGAAAGACATATACTGGAAAGGCCATACGATTTTATTGCTTATCAGCCTCTTATGCTGTTTTCCGGATTTTGTGTACGCTTACAGCCTACGGCAATTCTCCAATAAAAACGGTCTTTCCAATAGTGCCATCCAATCCCTTTACCAAGATAGCCAAGGTGTACTATGGATAGGAACATGCGACGGACTGAACGTGTTTGACGGCAACAATATCCACCTATATACGCCCGTTGATGCGTCACGCAACCTATTGTCAGGCAACATTATCAGCCAGATCGTAGAATCAGAGCCAGGCATACTGTGGTTACAAACCAACTACGGGTTAGACAGATTGGATACATACCGACAGACCTGCCGGACCTTTACCGAATTCAAGGACAACATCTTCTTGGCACGAAGCAACAACAAGTGCATGTTAGTGCTGAAAGATGACGGAAATCTGTATCACTACCAACAAGAGAACCAGAAATTTCTCCAGTTAAACATCTCTTCCATGGATTTTAATAAAGTACTGTCCATGACCATTGATTCCAACAACCTGCTTTGGATATTCGCAACTGGAAACAACACTCGTTGCTATCGTCTGAACCACACGGGAAAAAGCGTGACACTGATTCCGGAAAAGCCATTTGGACATCACGGCTTGAAGCATGCCTTCATCGGAGAAGATTCAGCCTACTTCATTGATGAAACCTATGCCCTCTACGAATATAGTTTCAGCAACCGACAGTGTTACTACATTGCCGACCTGAAAGACGAAATAGAAAAACGAGGTGAAGTATCTTCCATCATCAAACGAGAAAATGACTTCTGTATCGGTTTCAAAAGCAGCGGCTTGATAGTACTGAAATATGAAGCAAACCAAAAGATTAAATACCGTATAGAATACACTGAAATACAGTCGGGCATCTTCTGTCTGATGAAAGACAAATTTCAAGATATCGTATGGGTAGCTACCGACGGAGAAGGGTTATACATGCTTTACAATGACACATTCACCATGACCAACACCCTGCTCAACACTCCCGCATATCAGGCGAACAACCCGGTACGCAGCCTTTACCTCGACCCACAGCAAACCTTATGGATAGGAACCAAAGGCAGTGGCATATTGCGTATACCGAATTATCTTGTCAACAATACACCCGAAAAACATGATCGTCTCATCACCGGTAACAGCACATTGACCGACAACTCCGTCTACTGTTTTGCACCCGGTGGAAAAGACCGACTTTGGATAGGTACGGAAAACGGAATCAATTATTATTCCTACTCTACCCACCAATTGAAAGAACTGGCGGTACAAGCCAATGGAACCAAAGTGAAATATGTGCACTCCATTGATCAAACCAATGACAGTACACTTTGGATTTCCACCGTGGGCGAAGGAATCGTAAAGGTGACATTAGAAAATCAAAGAAAAGATCCTATTGTGAAGCATGCTACACGGACTTTGGTGAGTAACGGACATATGGCATCAAACTATTTTTTCACCTCCTACCGTGAAAGCAGCTCTACGCTGTGGTTCGGGAACAGAGGGCTCGGAGCCTACCGCATTGATGTACGTACTGGAGAAATGGCACAGTTCCGCTTCAACAACTTGGTAAACAGCCAAACCGCCAACGATGTGTTCGCCATACACAAAAACGAGCAAGGCTACTGGCTGGGCACTGGATCAGGGCTTCTCCGCTTCTACTCAAACGAAGACGGAAACCCAGACAGCATCAGTGCAAAGCTCTACACCAACAGCACCGTACATGGTATCTTGGAGGACAACCGAGGCAATCTCTGGGTGAGTACCAATCAAGGATTAATGAGACTCAATCCCCAAGAACAGACCAAGCAGACCTACAACAACGGAAACGGACTGGCCGTGACCGAATTTAGTGATGGAGCCTTCTACAAAGACAATGCTACGGGAATCCTTTTCTTTGGAGGTGTAAACGGCTTCGTCACCGTGAAGCCCGATTCTTACATCACCACGGACTATATGCCCGAAATCAGCCTGAAAGGACTTTCCATCTTCGGTAAGGAATACAACCTGCATGACTTTTTACATTACAAAGACGGGAAGCCCGTGCTACAACTGGACTACAAACACAACTTCTTCCAGCTCAACTTCCGGATAACAGACTACATTAACGGAAACGACTATTTCTACTCCTATAAACTAAAGGAAGCAAGCGACCAATGGATAGAAAACGGAGTTTCACCCAATGCCATCTTCTCCAACCTTTCCCCCGGAGAATATACTCTGTTTGTGAAATACCGCAACAACATCAACGGTAAAGAAAGCCATCCGCAAGCCTTCACCATTTACATCGCTCCTCCCTGGTATCTCAGTACCTGGGCCTATGTGGGCTACTTTTTGTTAGGGTTACTATTATGTACAGGCATAGTCGCCTATGCATTCTATACCTACCGCCTGAAGCGGCAGCACATGATGAAGAAAATGGAACGACAGAAAAAAGAGGAAGTCTATGAATCAAAACTACGCTTCTTCACCAACATCACCCACGAGTTTTGCACCCCCCTCACCCTGATTCAGGGACCGTGCGAGAAGATACTCACCCACAAGGAGACAGATATCTACACGCACCGCTACGCCAAGATGATTCAGCAAAATGTGGAAAAGCTGAATGGTCTCATTGTGGAATTGCTGGAGTTCAGAAGACTGGAAACGGAAAACAAAATGCTCTCCATACAGCCGCAACCTGTTTCCGAAAAGTTAAGGGACATCGCCGAATCCTTCGGTGACATGGCGGAAAACAGAGAAATGAACTACTGCCTTGACATAGCCCCCGAACTGACATGGAACACCGACCTGAGCTGCTTCAACAAAATAGCCGGAAACCTCATATCCAACGCTTTCAAGTACACACCCGACAAGGGGAACATCAGCGTAACATTGTACACGAAAAACGAACGTCTTATTTTGAAGATAGCCAATACCGGCAAAGGCATCACACCGGAAAATCTCGGAAAGATATTCGACCGCTATAAGATTCTCGACTCCGTGGAGATGAACGGCAAAAACTCAAGAAACGGACTGGGGTTGGCCATCTGCAAAAACATGGTGACACTGTTGGAAGGAGACATAAACATCGAAAGCACACCGGGCGAACTGACCACCTTCACTGTAAGCCTTCCCTCGCTCCCCCCCAACGGACAAGAAGTACCGCAAACAGCATACGAAGCGGCTTCTCCAAGCATTCCCACCGAAGAAGTGCAAGAATTGCCCGAAAAATACACCCAAGAATTCGACGCAAACAAGCAGACGGTCATGGTGATAGATGATGACCCTTCCATGCTGTGGTTCGTATCCGAAATATTCACAGAGAAATACAACGTACTCTCTTTCAATAATGCCCAAAAGGCATTAGACAGCCTGGAGCAACGACAGCCAGATCTCATCATCTCAGACGTGATGATGCCCGATATAGATGGGTTATCCTTCACCTCCACCATCAAGCAACACAAGCTGTGGAGCCATATTCCCCTAATCCTGCTCTCAGCACTGCATCACGAAGACGACCAAGTAAAAGGACTGGAATCGGGGGCGGATGCCTATGTCACCAAGCCTTTCAATGTGAAATATTTGGAAAAGATGGTCTATCATCTCATCCGCCGCGAAGAAAACCTGAAGGAATATTATAGTTCGGCACTCAGCACCTTTACCTGGAAAGAAGGAAGCTGCTTGCACAAAGAAGAACAAGAATTCTTAGAGAAAATGACAGAAGTCATTGAAAAGAACTTAGCCAATCCAGACCTGCAAGTAGAACTTTTGAGTAAGGAAATGGGCTACAGCAGCCGGCAGTTCTACCGCAAACTGAAACCACTTACTGACAAATCGCCTGCCGACATCATCAAAGAATACCGCCTCTCCACGGCGGAACGCTTGTTAGTCTCCAGCAACTTCACCATCGAAGAGCTGATGGACCGCACGGGATTCACCAACCGAAGCACTTTCTATAAAGCTTTTTCACAACGTTACGGAATGCCGCCCCGTCAATACTGCGAACGGCAAAAGAAGAACGTGAGGGAAGGACAGGAAATCACTAATACTTAATCATCTTATACCATCTGCATTTATGAAAAGAAGCTCTTCTTTGAGTATCGCATTCACCGGGCTGCTTGCTACCGCAGCCGCAACAGCACAAACTCACGAACAGCCCGAATGGAATGACCTGAACATTTCGGGAGTGAACAAAGAAACGGCATGCCAAACCGCCATTCCCTTTGCCGACGAAGGACAAGCCCTACGCCTGAGCATCGAGGAATCCCCCTATTATCAAACTCTGAACGGTACATGGAAATTCCATTGGGTGGCCGACCCCGAAAAACGGCCGAAGGATTTCTTCAAGCCCGACTACGACGTAAGTGACTGGGATAACATCAAAGTGCCCGCCACATGGCAGATAGAGGCTGTACGCCATAACAAGCCCTGGGACAAGCCTTTGTATTGTAATACCATTTACCCTTTCTGTGATTACAGTAAAGGAGTACAATGGCCCAACGTCATCCAACCTCGCCCGGCAGACTATACTTTTGCCAACATGCCCAATCCCGTAGGCAGTTACCGACGTGAATTCACTTTGCCCACATCTTGGAAGGGCAGAGATGTATTTATTCGCTTCAATGGAGTGGAAGCAGGTTTCTATCTTTGGTTGAACGGTAAAAAAGTGGGCTATTCAGAAGACAGCTACTTACCTGCCGAGTTCAATCTGACTCCCTATTTACAAGAAGGAAAAAACACATTGGCAGTTGAAGTGTACCGTTTCACCGATGGAAGTTTTCTTGAATGTCAAGATTTCTGGCGGTTCAGCGGTATCTTCCGCGATGTATTCCTATGGTCAGCACCACGCACGCAAATTAGGGACTTCTTCTTCCGAACCGACTTGGACGGAGATTATCGTAATGCTACAGTTTTTTTGGACGTGGAAATCACCGGTAAGAAAAGTTCTGCCGAACTCATAGTGAAGCTCTCCGACACAGAAGGAAAGGAAGTGCTATCACGCACTATCCACGCCACAAAAACAGGTAGTACCCATCTGGAATTCGATGTGGAGAACCCACTGAAATGGACAGCCGAAACACCCAGCCTCTACAACCTGACCCTGACCCTAAAACAGAAGGGAAAAGTGACAGACCTACGTAGTGTAAAGGTAGGCTTCCGCGAAATAGAGTTTGCCAAAAACGGACAACTGCTGATTAACGGCAAACCCACTCTTTTCAAAGGTGTCAACCGCCACGATCACAGCCCATTGAATGGCCGTACCGTCTCCAAAGAAGAGATGGAAAAGGACGTACAACTAATGAAAGCGCTGAACGTAAACGCCGTCCGTACCTCCCATTACCCCAACAACCCTTACTTTTACGACCTATGCGACCGCTATGGCATCTATGTATTGGCAGAAGCCAATGTAGAGTGTCACGGCGAAATGCGTCTCTCACACGAGCCACAATGGGAAAAATCATTCACCGAGCGCAACGAGAACCAAGTGAAACGTTTCCGTAACCACGCTTCCATCGTAATGTGGTCCATGGGCAACGAATCGGGAAACGGAAACAACTTCTCCACTGCTGAAAAGGCCATCAAACGTTTGGATACTACCCGCCCCACCCACTACGAGGGAAACAGTTCTTTCTGCGACGTGACCAGTTGCATGTACCCAAGTGTGGACTGGCTGGAAAACGTAGGCCGTGAACGATTGGAGAAAATACAAAAGGGCGAGATCGTGAAACCGCACGTAGTATGCGAGTATGCCCATGCCATGGGAAATTCCATAGGAAACTTCAAGGAATACTGGGAAACCTACGAACGCTATCCGGCACTCATCGGAGGTTTCATCTGGGATTGGGTAGACCAAAGCCTGCGTATGCCCACTCCCGACGGCAAAGGCTTCTACATGGCCGTAGGCGGTGACTTTGGTGACAAGCCCAACGACGGTAACTTCTGTACCAACGGCGTCATCTTCTCCGACCGTACATTATCTGCCAAATCCTATGAAATGAAGAAGATACATCAACCCATCCGCATAGAAGCATTAGGGAATGGCAAATATAGAATCAGCAACAAGCGATTCCATGCCAATATGGAAGACCTCTACGGGAGATACGAAATAACGGAAGATGGAAGGACCGTCTGCTCAGGCAATCTGGAAGATTTGAAGCTGGAAGCACAGGCAAGCAAAGTCATCACCCTGCCAGACATACCCGCAACGAAGGTACCCGGAGCAGAATACTTTATCAATTTCAGTTTCTGCCAAAAAAGAGATACCGAATGGGCAAAAGCCGACTACGAGGTAGCCACCGAACAATTCAAGCTATCAAGCAGCGAGAAACCTATATTCGTACCCGAAAAAGGAAACATCAATCTAAACGAAACTGCCGACGCATTGGTGGTGAAAGGTGAACGTTTTGAAGCTGTCTTCTCCAAGGAAGAAGGAACTTTATCGGCATATACATTGAATAATATCCCCCTGATAAGTAAAGGACTCGAACTGAACCTCTTCCGTGCTCCCACCGACAACGATAAACAGGTAAGTGGCGATTGGCAACGCAAAGGCCTTTACCAGCTGCAAGCGGAAACCGGCAAATGGGAAACCCACCAAGAAGAGGACAGAATAACCCTGCACATCCGGAACTGCCACAAAGGTAAACTCGGTTTTGAGTATCGCACAGAAATAGAATACACCGTAAATGCCGATGGTTCCATCATGGTGAACAGTGTCATCATCCCGGTATCCGACAGCGAAATCATTCCGCGTGTGGGCTATCGAATGGAACTGCCCGAAGGCTTCGAGCGTATGCGTTGGTATGGACGTGGCCCATGGGAAAACTACGTAGACCGCAAGGATGCCACCCCAATAGGCGTATACGAAAGTACAGTATCCGACCAATGGGTGAACTATGTAAAGCCTCAGGAGATGGGTAACCATGAAGAGGTACGCTGGATTTCCATCACCAACGCCGACGGTATGGGCTTCGTTTTCGTGGCAGGCGACCAAATGGCGGCTTCTGCCCTGCATGTCAGAGCACAAGACATGGCAGATCCCGACCATCTGCAAAAACTGATTCACAAATACGACATCCCGATGCGCAAGGAGACAGTTCTTTGTCTTGATGCCCACAATCGTCCTCTGGGCAACGCAAGCTGCGGTCCGGGCCCGATGAAAAAATACGAACTGCAAGCAACTCCCGTAGCATTCAGCTTCATCATGATGCCTTTGGAAAGAAGCTACACGCAAAGTGAGCTTACCAAGAAAGCACGCGTACAGATGCCTGCATGCATGCCCGTAATGGTAGAACGCGATAACAACGGTTACCTGCAAATGAGTACTGGAACTCCGGACGCGACCATCTTCTACAGCCTTAACGGTAACGAATACCGGGAATACACAGCTCCATTCGAGTTCATTGACGGTGGAAAGATACAAACATACGCTGTTTCCGGAAAATTAGGCAAGAGCCTGGTCACTACTATGGAACTACCCATATTCGTAGACCACTCGGCATGGAAGGTGGTCTCCTCCAGCAGCGACAGCCAAGGAGAAGAGGCGCAAAACGCCATCGACGGAGACCCTTCCACGTATTGGCACACCCGTTGGCACGAACCCATTCCAGAGTTTCCACACAGCATTGTGGTAGACATGGCTTCCCTACTGGTAGTGGACAAATTCATCTACACAGCACGACATTCCAATGATAACGGACACGTCAAAGACTACGAGCTAAGCTTCAGCAAAGACGGAAAAAATTGGGAAAGCACCGTCAAAGGTACATTCTCCAATCTGACGTCTGCCCAAACCATAACATTGGAAACACCCGTCACTGCCCGTTACTTCAAATTCGTTCCCTTGTCCGAAATGCACGGCAGGAAATGGGCTTCGGCAGCCGAACTGAATGTGAGCATCCTGAAAAACATCAGCGGAGCATCCCAGAGACAAATAGTGGTCTCCGTAGACAGCGATGCAGACAACAGCATGAAGCTGGCGGCAGACGGTAACATAAACACCTATTGGCACACGGTACACAACCAATTCTACATAGCTCCCTACCCTCATGATATAGAATTTACTCCTTGCCGGGCACGTTATGTGAAACTATTGGGATTATCGGCCCATGACAAAGGAAAGAAAGCTGCCATAGCAGAATTAGAGATAATCTTGGAAGAATAATTTTAGAGGAAAAACTATTAACCATGGAGTTTCAGGGCTTGTGCAAAAACTTGTACAAGTCCTGAAATTCCACGTTTTCTCCTATAAGTAAAAATCACTTTCCCTTCACTATCCGCTTAATATCATTCAGCTTGTTCAGCGCCTCCAGCGGCGTCAAGTTATTCACATCCAGATTCAGTATCTCATCGCGTATCTGGCACAGCACCGGGTCGTCGAGCTGAAAGAAGCTGAGCTGCATACCACCGCGTGTCTCTCCCACTTCCACCATCGGTTTGCTGGAAATCCCCTGCTGGCGGTTGTCTGTTTCCAGTTGTTTCAGAATGTCATTGGCACGTTTCACGATGCTTTTGGGCATACCCGCCATTTTGGCTACATGAATACCGAAGGAGTGTTCGCTGCCACCGCGCTCCAATTTGCGCAGGAAGATGACTTTGTTATCTATCTCCTTCACCGAAACGTTGTAGTTCTTAATACGCTTGAAGCTTTTCTCCATCTCGTTCAACTCATGGTAGTGCGTGGCAAACAAGGTGCGTGCCTTCGCCTTTGGATGCTCATGGATATGCTCCACAATCGCCCAGGCGATGGAAATACCGTCGTACGTAGAAGTACCACGTCCCAGCTCGTCGAACAGCACCAGGCTGCGGGGAGAAAGGTTGTTCAAGATATCCGCCGCCTCGTTCATCTCCACCATAAAGGTAGACTCGCCCACGGAAATATTATCGCTGGCACCCACACGGGTGAATATCTTATCCACCAAACCGATATGGGCACTCTCCGCAGGCACGAAACTGCCGATTTGAGCCAGTAGCGTAATCAGCGCCGTCTGCCTCAGCAAAGCGGACTTACCCGCCATGTTGGGACCCGTAATGATGATAATCTGCTGCGTCTGGCTGTCCAGCATCACATCGTTGGCAATATACTTCTCGCCGATGGGGAGCTGCTTCTCAATGACCGGATGCCGTCCCTGATGGATTTCCAGCACATCGTCGTCGGCAATGACGGGGCGTATATAGTTGTTCTCGCGCGCCGCTGTGGCAAAGGAGAGCAGGCAGTCCAACCGTGCTATCTGGTTCGCATTGATTTGAATGGCAGGAATGAACTCGCTCAAAGATTGTACCAGCTCTGCATAGAGTTGTGTTTCCAGTACCAGTATCTTGTCCTCCGCGCCGAGAATCTTCTCCTCGTATTCCTTCAATTCCTGGGTAATATAGCGCTCGGCATTGGCAAGGGTCTGCTTGCGTATCCACTCTGCCGGCACCTTGTCCTTATGCGTGTTGCGCACCTCGATGTAGTAGCCGAAAACATTGTTGTAGCCTATCTTCAAACTGGGAATCTCTGTCAGTTCGCTCTCGCGCTGCTGTATCTGCAACAGATAATCCTTGCCGGAGTAGGCAATCCGGCGCAACTCGTCCAGCTCGGCACTGACACCGGATTTGATGACACCTCCCTTATTAATCAATAACGGCGGGTCATTGTCTATCTCCCGGTCAATACGGTCGCGGATAGACTGGCAGATATTCAACTGCTCGCCTATATGATTCAAGCTGGCATTATCGGCATCCATGCAAGCTGCCTTGATGGGTTCTATCGCCTGCAAAGCCACCTTCAACGCCACCACCTCACGCGGAGAGACACGCCCTACCGCCACTTTGGAGATGATGCGTTCCAAGTCGCCAATCAAATGCAACTGCTCTTCTATCAACTCTTTGAAATCGGGCTGGCGGAAAAAGTATTCCACCACATTCAGCCGCTCGTTAATCGGCTGCACGTCCTTCAACGGGAATACCAGCCAGCGTTTCAGCAGGCGGGCACCCATCGGGCTGATGGTCTTGTCTATCACATTCAGCAGACTACTGCCACCGTCGTTCATCGACCCCATCAACTCCAGGCTGCGCACCGTGAACTTATCCAGGCGGACATACTTATCCTCCTCGATGCGTGCCAGCGAAGTGACATGCCCTATCTGCGTATGCTGCGTCATGATGAGGTATTGCAGGATGGCTCCCGAAGCGATGATACCGTTCTTGAGATGCTCCACACCGAAGCCTTTCAAGTTCTTCACCTCGAAATGCTTCAGCAGCTTTTCGCGGGCAGATGTCTCGGTAAACACCCAGTCGTCCAACTCGAAGGTGAAGAACTTGCTGCCGAAGTTTCCTTCGAACATCAGCCGCTTGCCACGCTCGAAAAGCACCTCTTTGGGGGCAAAGTTGTTCAGCAGCTTGTCCACATAGTCGAAAGGTCCTTCCGCCGTCAGAAATTCGCCCGTAGATATGTCCAGGAAAGCCACACCGCAGGCACCCTTACCGAAATGCACGGCAGCCAGGAAGTTGTTCTCCCGGTAGTTCAGCACATTGTCGTTGATGGAAACTCCCGGCGTCACCAGCTCCGTGATGCCGCGCTTCACCAGTTTCTTCGTCAGCTTCGGGTCCTCCAACTGGTCGCAGATGGCCACGCGCTTGCCGGCACGTATCAGCTTGGGCAGATAGGTGTCGAGTGCATGATGCGGAAAGCCCGCCATTTCGATGGTTTTCCCCTTGCCGTTGGCACGTTTGGTCAAGGTAATACCGAGGATTTCGGACGCGACGACGGCATCGGTGGAATAGGTTTCATAGAAGTCACCACAACGAAACAGCATGACAGCATCGGGATGCTTTGCCTTCAAGTCGAGGAACTGTTTCATCATCGGGGTAAGGACAATATCTTCGTGCATACAAGTCTTTAATTTTTAATTTCCAGGATTTTGAGCCAAGAGAGCAGAAAATCGTCAAGTAAGGCCCAAAACTTAATGTGACAAAGATAATTCTTTTTTAGAAAACAGCTGCGTAGAGGCTTCAAAACCTTAGCAAGCCTTAACAAAGAGACGTATTTTCCTAAAACATGTTATAAAACAGCCTTTTTTATTTGCTTTATTTGGAGATAAGCAAAAAGTCCGTACCTTTGCAATGTGTTTTTCATAGTATTAGATTTAAGGTTAAC
>ERZ840371.634-NODE-634-length-41704-cov-6.112584_pt1 | contig 41704 bp, 42 predicted proteins | sample MGYA00519937_ERZ840371 | MGnify/ENA primary metagenome ERZ840371 (study PRJEB31850, sample SAMEA3708873) | human gut metagenome | biome: human gut; feature: human-associated habitat; material: faeces | place: China | collected 2014 ... | reverse complement strand
TGATTGACCAGGGGCCGGAGGACGCCACCGTGGGCGCTCTGGCCGATGTGCTGCGACAGTCCACTGTTTGGTACTTCTGGTGGGATTGAAAGGAGGATTTTTGTGGGATACGATGTGAGTTTTCACCCGATTTCACCAGAGGAAATGCGGGAATGGTATTTTACTCCCTTAACCTGGATACAGCAGGGACAGGAGGAAAAAGTGCTGGCCCTTGCCGCGCAGCATGGAATGGAGGATTTCTATACCGAAAAATATCTGAATACCTTGCGCGTTGGGGCTGAAACGGAATCTAACGAGCTGTTTGACAAAAGCCACGGCTTCTATATTGCAGTAATCCAAGGTTTTTTCCGAGATTATTATTACACCAGAGGTAGTGCCTTTTCGTTCCTGGTGGAACAAAAGCCAGAATATGCGCGGTACTTCACCTCATGGGAACAAATCACTCCTGTTTCCTTTCCAAACCCCATGCAGAACCGAATCATCGAAAACTATTGCTCCGGTGTATATCTGTCTCCAGATCAAGTTATACAACTTCTCAAAGACATGGAGCAGGACCCAAAAGTCCTTGAAGATCTGGAGGGGCTTTGGAGCAATGGACAGATTGCTGTGCTGAAAAAAGCACTTTCTGCTGCTGCAAAGTCAGGAGTCGGTCTGTTGGAGGCCACTGAAGTGGTAGAGCCCAACCCCATCAGCCCGAATGAGAGCACAAGCTACTCTAACCTGTACCACTGTGATCGGGACGGGGTATATCTCTACATAGATGCCGTCAGTGGTCAATTAGCGGATGCGATTGGGAAAAACGAAGGATAGATTCTCTCTATGAAAATGTGTGGGCATCTGTGGGAAGAACCAAAATAGGCAGCTACCCACAATATTGATTATCGCAGAAAAGCTCACCGTTTCGGTGAGCTTTTCTGCAATATTTCATAATTTTTTTATTGCTACCACTGGTTGCCGAATTGACATAGGTGGGGTGGTAGAGTGGCTACCACAGAAAAAATAGAATGAAAGTGAGGAGGTTCACTATGAAGTTACCCGAAAAGATTCAAAGGGAACGAAAAAAGATGGGACTGTCCCAGGAGAAACTCGCAGAAAAAATAGGAGTATCAAGGCAGGCCATCACAAAATGGGAGAACGGCTTGGCATCCCCTGAACTGGAAAAAATCGTCTCATTAAGTGAATGTTTTAAGGTATCTACTGACTATTTGTTAAAGGACAATATTACCGAGCCGACCCCACCACAAGAATCTGCATTGAAAGGAAACAAGCGAATGTCATGGAGAACGTGGCTTGGAGGAAGTTTGTTTGGAATATCGGCGCTGATTATATTTGTATTATGGCGACTTTCTGTTCGTTTTCCTATTTCGGGAATGACCGGAAACGGTGTCCATTTAACCGGATTTAGTGGCTTTCTTGGCTTTCATGGAATTTTACATGAAAGCTATGTAATAGTTGCGATTGGAATAATCGGTTTGATACTTCTGATTACTGACTTTATCCGCATAAAAAAGAATAATCGCTGATGACCGGACAATGCAGAGTTGATCTTAAACTGAATAGGTTTATTTCGGCTCGGCAGCATTGACCTGTCGGTAGAAATACATATATTTGAATTAAGAAAGGGAGTGATGCTGCCGGTGTGCCGTCCGTTTGTATGGACAGGAGTCTGATGCACTATGCAATACCTCAAGAAGCGCATTATGCTGTTCCGCTGTCTTTACGCACCACGACACACGGCTTACAAGACAAAGAAAATCATCTTTATATGGAAGTATGGTGGCCGGGAGTATTGTTCTAAAAGCGAAAAGCCTCCACCTGCCAAAAGATGCTTTTTCTGCGGACTTTTTAATAAACGACTTGGAGCGGTCGAATTTGTACTGAGTTACAGATTCGGCCGCTTTTTGATTTGTTCTCGACTACTTGGTCACTGGTGTCGAGCACCACCACTTCCGATTTGTTTTCCACAAAAAACAAATCGGAGGTAACAGAGGTGCAAAATTATCGCAAAAGCGACTATGCGATAAACAAAAACAGCCCAAATATCGTTTATCGCTTTCATAACGAAATCATAGAAATCACACTGGAGGATTATCTGAAGGAGAATCCTGACAAAACGGAACATGACTTTGCAGAGCTGAAAGCCCTGTCCGATCAAATTTACTATGAGCAGGATCGGGCAGAGAGCGCCCAGACCCGCAAGGATGTTTCGATCCACGGTTTGGAGGAAACGGAGCATTGTGCCACTCGCGCTCTGGATGAAGAATGGGAAGAACGAGTTGTTGACATACAGAACCGCAAGTATGCCTGGAAAGCCCTGGAGCAGCTTTTTACAGTGGGCGCTTTGACCGAGGTTCAGAAACGGCGATTCCGGCTTCATGTTTTTCAGGGACTCTCTACCCGGCAGATCGGTCGCATGGAAGGGACAAGCCATCAAGCCGTTGCCAAGTCCATAAACCTGGCGATTGCCAAACTTAAAAAATATTTTGCGGCACAGGGTTGACACCCCTGCGGTTTCAGGACGATAGGTGAAAGGCATTCTTTCGAGTGTTCTTCTTTCACCTGTACCTTGACAACCGCATACTCATTCATCAGTAACATCCCCCCTTTCCAGCTCGAAGAGCTAAAGCCGATTCAGGGGCCGCGCCATGATATACGGACATGATGAGCAGATCCCACCTGATTATCATAATTGGTCTTGCATACAATCCTGTCCTGTATGAGCGAGTAACGGCAGCCTGTAAAAACCGGGCAGCACCCGGCGCGGCCATGACCGGAAAGGGGCATAATGGTACTCCTGTCCAGCCACAGCCCTGCTTAAGATCAGAGTAGTCCATAACATTTGGAAACCATCTGGTTGCAGGATCACGCAATGGGGGCAGCTCGGAGAGATCCTCGGAGGGGTGAGATTCCCGTGGGCCGGTTCGCTGCCGGTCACTGATGACTTCCCAATATGTGCGGGGTGTCAAGGACAAATGGCACATAACAAGAAAACAAATCGGATTTTGTATTTCGCCGGAAATGGGGCAGGTCTTATGGCCTGCCCCGTTTTCCGGCTTACTTAATATTCAGGAGGTCAGTTTATGCGAAAGGCTATCCGGCGTGGCGATCTGTTCTATGCAGACCTGAACCCGGTGGTCGGCTCCGAGCAAGGCGGCATCCGCCCTGTCCTTGTTATCCAAAATGATGTGGGGAATCACTTTAGTCCTACCGTTGTTGCAGCAGCCATCACCAGCAGAAAAGCGAAGAACAGTCTGCCTACCCATATCCTACTTGAGAATGTGCCGGGGCTTGCGCCTACCTCTCTGCTTCTGTTGGAACAACTGCGGACAATAGACCGGAAGCGGCTCCGTGGTTACATTGGGCGTATCAGTAAAGAAAAAATGCTGGAGGTAGATGCAGCCCTGGCAATCAGCATCGGCATAGGATACCCCAACGAAAGGAGGACTCACAATGTATGAAAATGACGGCGGCCTACTCTCTCCCAGAGATGCCTACCGATTGATGTTAAAAGACTACCCGGATGTGATGGACATTGGTCAAATGTGTGAGGCGCTTGGCGTCAGTACAAAAACCGGGTACAAGTTACTTAAAGATGGGAAAATTGAGTACCTTAAAATTGGACGGGCTTACCGCATCCCCAAAGCCCACATTCTTCGTTATTTGAAAATCACCTGCTCCACTTTTGCGGAGTAGCAGGCTATGGTGTCGATCTTCACCGGATAGACGCAGAAAGTTAACAATTCTGACGCGGATTTACCTGGAGTTTTGTTCTGTCCGATGATACAATAAAGGTGTCATTGGTAGGTGAACTCAATACCGCAAAAGGAGGAACAGATCAGTATGCCAGCGGTACACCTGCAAGAAAACAGCAAACTAATCTCCGGCCATGTGGCCGAGAAAAAAGGGTATCTCTATTGGGTTCTAAACCTTACCGATGAGAACGGTAAGAGAAAGCCCAAATGGATTCCCACCCATAAGAAAGTCAAGGGCAATAAGACCTGGGCAAACAATATGCTTCCCACCATCCGAAAAGAATGGACGGAAAAGCTGCTTCAGGAGGCTACGGCCTCACAGCAGTCGGCTTCTCCGTCTGGCCCGTCATCCGCAGCGATTTCCTTTGTGGATTTCCTGTACCAGTGGCTTGAGTACAAGTACAAGTCTGCTACCGGACGGGTGATGGACAGCAAGCCCATTGAACTCTCGACCTATTCGGGATACGAACAACAGCTTAACAACCCCATCGCCCCGTATTTCCGAGAGCATCCTGTCGCCCTTTGTGACCTTACCAAACAAGATATTCTCGCTTTTTATGAGAAAGAATTGGAACGGGTCAAGCCGACCACCGTTAAACATTACCACGCTCTGATTCATGGGGCGTTGAATTATGCGGTTGACAAAAATCTGATTCCAAGCAATCCGGCTGACCGGATTATCATTTCCAAGCCTGAACCCTTCAAGGGTGACTACTACCTGGATTCGGAAGTCCTGAATCTGTTTGAAGTTATCAAGGGGCATAAGATCGAGCTGGTAGTTCTACTGACTGCTTTTTACGGCCTGCGCCGCAGTGAGGTTATCGGTTTGAAATGGAGTGCCTTTGACTTCAACCATAACTGCTTCTCCATTCGGCATACGGTAACAACCTGCAATGTAAAGGGAGAGCGGGTCACGATTAAGAAGGACAAGGCAAAGAACAAATCCAGTCTGCGGACTTATCCATTGATTCCTTTTTTGAAAGAACGGTTGCTGGAGGCCAAGAAACAGCAGGAAGAAAATCGCAAGCTGTGCGGGCGCGCCTACAACAAAGAATATCTGGGATATGTCTGTGTCGATGTGATTGGCAATCTCATTAAACCCAACTATGTGTCCTCGACCTTTGGGAAGTTGCTTGCCAAGAACAATTTACGGCACATTCGTTTCCACGATCTTCGCCATACCTGTGCCTCGCTTTTGCTGGCCAACGGTGTTCCGATGGAACAGGTAAAAGAATGGCTGGGACACAGTGAGATTTCAACAACGGTGGATATTTACGGGCATCTGCAATATGCCACGAAAAAACAATCCGCCGCAGCCATTGAGCAGGACATTGTGGCGCCCATGCTGCAAAACCTATCGGCGGTTTCTCCATAAAAAGGAAAGAGGTCTACCAGCTTTTCGCTGGCAGACCTCATGGCGGAGATGGAGAGATTCGAACTCTCGCGCCGGTTTTGAGCCGACCTACCGCATTTCGAGTGCGGACCCTTCAACCGCTTGGGTACATCTCCAAATTTATGTTATATCCCTGGTCCCGACCCGCCGACCAATTCAGCCGGTGGAAATCGGGAAGAACAACAGGATAGAACAAGCAACATTATTCAATTTGAACTCGGCTGGAACCCGCATGGTTCCAAGGGTTTCAGCCGTTTGGCACTCCGCATAGGAAACCTGATTTCGAATCATTACACCAACTTGGATGATGACGGTAAATCAGGGACGATAGCGGTAACTACGGAACCCCAAAACATACCTCTCAAAGTGGCTGTCAGATGGCTGCTCTCATTATAGCCATTTTCCCGCAAAATTCAAGCCGTGGAAATTGGGAAGAACAACAGGATAGAACAGACCCCAATTCACAATTTGAACTTGCCCGCAAACCCGCATGGTTACTGGCTTTTCGGCAGTTTGGACTTCCAAAGTGGAAACATGATTTCGAGTGCGGACCCTTCAACCGCTTGGGTACATCTCCGTATATTTCCGTCTGCTTTTAACTCGCAAAATCTTTTGGAGAGAAAAGTAGGAGAGAAAACATAAAAGTATTCGATTTGAAATTTTGAAAACCGGGAATTAGCAGGGGTTTTCGGGGGGACGAAAATCACAGGTTCTGCCGAAATTTCGAGTCAGCCCCGTTATGACCACTTCGATGCCGCTGCGTATGGAGGCTTCGACCCATCTATCATACCACAAATTTTCCCGCCGTGCAACAGATATTGCCGCATATTTTTCTCCGCCGCCGCATGAGATGATAGGGAGGAGGGAATCGCTATGAAACCGAAGATCTATCTCTATGGGACAAGCGGCCAATACGGCAACTATCTGGCAGCACTGACGGAGGCGGGAGCGGAGCCGGTGCTGAGCCGGGACCTGTTCCGGGCTTGCGGCTGCGACGGGCTGCTGTTGCCCGGCGGCGGGGACATCGGGGTCACGCTGGAGGCCACGGACAGCTTTCTTATCCGGTCCTTTGCCGACAGCGGCCGCCCCATTCTGGGCATCTGCCGGGGGATGCAGGCACTGAACGTCTTTTTCGGCGGCACGCTCCACGCCCGCATCCCCGGACATCAGCAGGCGCAGGGGGATCTGATCCACCCCACGCGGGCCAGAGGACTGCTTTCGCAGCTGCTGGGGCCGGCCCCGCTGGTAAACAGCAACCACCATCAGGCGGTGCGGGTGCTGGGGGAGGAACTGTGCCTTTTGCAACAGGCGGCCGACGGCACCATCGAGGGCTTCTGCCATGAGACGCTGCCCATTTTGGGCGTGCAATGGCACCCGGAGCGCCAGAGCGGCGCCCGCCTGCGGGCGGATGCGGTGGATGCCGGGCCGCTGCTGCGGTATTTTGTGGGCCAATGCAGTTGCAAATCTGCGCCGGGACTGGTACACTGTGAGAAAAGGGGGGAGGCTGATGAAAGCCATCACACGGGAACTGAATCTGGAGCTGGGACGGCCCACGGCGGATGAAGCCCTACGACGGCTGGAGGCAGAGCTGGAAGCGGCCCGCCATATGAACACGCCGCTGCTGAAGCTGATCCACGGGTACGGCTCCTCCGGCAAGGGCGGGCGCATCCGTACGGCCAGCCGAAAGTATCTGCTGGCCCAGCAGGAGAAGGGGCGCATCGCCGCTGTGGTGCCGGGGGAACGGTTTACCATCTTCGATGAGACCACCCGCCGGGCCTTGCAGCAGTATCCCCATCTGCGGCAGGACCGGGATCTGGAGCGGGAGAACATGGGCGTGACCTTCGTGTTTATGCGCCGCTTCTGAGGAAAAAACGCTATACCACATATATTTAATACGGAGGAATGGATCATGGAACGTACCTATGCAGAATACGCCGCCCGGCAGGCCATGGAGCTGCTGGCCATCGATAGCCCCACGGGCTTCACGGCCCGTGCGGCAGATTGGGTGCAGCGGGCCTTTGAAGAGCTGGGCTATACCGCCCGGCGCACCGCCAAGGGCGGCGTGCTGGTGGATCTGGGCGGTCGGGGCGAGGGCCTGCTGCTGGAGGCTCACGCCGACACGCTGGGCGGCATGGTGGCAGAGGTGAAGAATAGTGGCCGCCTGCGCCTGACGCCCTTGGGCGGGATGCGGGCGGAAAACGGCGAGGCGGAGAACGTCCGGGTCTACACCCGTGGCGGGCGGGTGCTGGAGGGGACCTTCCAGCTGTGCAATGCCTCCGTCCATGTCAACGGCCAGTACGGCGACACCAAGCGCACCTTCGACAGCTGCGAGGTGGTGCTGGACGAGGACGTGAAGTCCGCCGAGGAGACCCGCACGCTGGGGGTCGAGGTGGGGGACGTGGTGTGCTTCGAGCCCCGCACCCGCCTCACCGCCTCCGGCTATATCAAGAGCCGCTTTCTGGACGACAAGCTGTCGGTGGGCATCCTGCTGGGTCTGGCCAAGTACCTTAAGGATACAGGCACGGTCCCCCAGCGCCATGTGTACCTCCATGTGACGGTGTACGAGGAGGTGGGCCACGGCGGCGCCGCCAACGTCCCGCAGGGAGTGACGGAGGCCATCAGCGTGGATATGGGCTGCGTGGGCGAGGGGCTGCAATGCACCGAGCGGCAGGTATCCATCTGCGCCAAGGACTCCGGCGGCCCGTACAGCTATGAGGTGGTGGGCAAGCTCATTGATGCCGCCCGCCGCACCGGGGCGGACTATGCGGTGGACGTGTACCCCTACTACGGCTCCGATGTGGAGGCGACCCTGTCGGCAGGCCACGACCTGCGCCACGGGCTCATCGGCGCCGGGGTCTACGCCAGCCACGGCTATGAGCGCAGCCATGTGGACGGCGTGTGGAATACCCTGAAGGTGCTGGCGGGCTATCTGGAGGCGGACGGTGTCCGGTAACGCCTTCCCGCCCCGGCCCCACCTTACCACCCCACGCCTGACGCTGAATGCCCTGACCCCGGCAGACTGCGGAGACTATGCCGCCCTGTGCCGGGATACCCGGCGCAACCGCTGGTGGGGCTACGACTACCGGGAGGAGCAGCCCCATCCCCCGGAGGAGTGGTTCCTGCAGGCGTCGGAGGAGGACTACGCCGCCGGGCGGGAGCTGGGCCTTGCGGTGCGGCTCCGGGGCCGGTGCATCGGGGAGGTGGTGTTCACCCACTTCGACGGCCACGGCACGGCGGAGCTGGGCTGCCGCATCGCTGCCGCCTATGCCGGTCACGGCTACGGCACCGAGGCCTTTTCCGCCGCTCTGGCGTGGGGCCTGAAGGGCTGGGATCTGCGGCGGGTGACGGCCAAATGCTTCCGGGAGAATCATCCCTCCCGGCATATGCTGGCCGCCTGTATGGACCCCACCGGTGAGGACGAGACGTACTTCTATTTTGAGAAATGTATACAAAATGAGAATGATATGCATATAGATATTTTATCAGAATGAAAAAAATATATAATTAGATAAAAGCATTGACAAATATAGACGAGATGTGATATGCTCCGAGTACACCAAATGGAAAGGAGACTGAACATGAAGAAAAAACTATCGTTCCTACTGGCAATCGTGATGGTCCTATCCCTTACGACAACGGCTCTTGCGACAGAAGTTCCCATTAGTTCAATCGAATCCATGCGGACCTACCTGACCGAGGTGGGAGTTGAAGAAGAGTTCATTAACACAGTATCGGATGAGATGATTACTTCTCTATATGATGAGATGTCATCCGGTAGAGCGGAAGTGGAGAGCTATTCGGTTGCCTATGGAAATATCGGGGGGCAGGAGGTAAGCGCAGTGATGTCGCAGGCTGGAGCTATTCCTGCTGCGGATATGTCTTTGCACTGCCTGACCACGAGAGTAAGTTCCGGGGGTGGGAAAATAGAAAAGTATCGTGTATGGGTGAGCTATAAATGGCTCGATAGCAACAAAACTTCGCAGACGAAAAATCCATTTTGGCGCCTTACGAAGGATGGTATAATTGTAAACTGGGATAGCACATATCTTACTTTTGAATCGGGATCAATGTGGTATCAGGGATACTATACTAACCCACTGAACCCGGATAAGAAACATGCGTATGGCGAGAGATTAACTAAAAGCAGAGAAAATGCACAGGGCGGCTTGGGTATACTATTTGACCTCCACCGAGATGGATATATGTACCTTAGCGGAGAGATGCATATTGCACTGATACCCAAGACAGGTGCTGCGGGGAGTGGAGCTACGAACATCAATGCAAACTATGCTCATACATACGGAAAAGCTTCTGCTTTAAATATTTTGGTGGTCCCGCCGTACGTACAATTTACGTGTAGCCTATCATATAAAACTATGGGGGCATCTACCGTTGTGAACCTGTGAGAGTAAGGAGAAACCTATGACAAACAAAAGCGCACTTGGTTTGGGCCTCATTATAACTGCTGTCTATACATTTGGACTGGGAGCGGACCTCATAATTTATGTCGGGTATGCATTTGTACTGATAGGACTGCTTATCCTGCTGTTGGAGGCTATTAAAGAGTAACAGCATTACATGAAGACGGATCGGAGAACGCTCACCTCGTGAGGTGGGCGCTCTCCTTTTGCATATTCCCCGGCAGAAATTCCCATACTACCTCCAAACGCAAGGCGGAGGAGACGGCATGAAACGGGTGAAGGATGCATTTGACGAAAGGGCGGCGGCGCTGGACGGCCTGCTGGGGGTGGGGCGCAGCTTCGACATGATCGGGCGGACCCTGCGGATCGGCGGCCGCCGGGCCAGACTATGGGTGGTCAACGGCTACGCCGACGACACAGTGCTGGAGCGGGCTATCTCCGCATGGCTGTCCATTCCGTCGCTGGAGGACGTGGGGACACTACAGGCCTTTGCCGACCGCTACGTCAGCGTCTGCGACGCAGCAGTGGAGACGGACCGACTGAAGGCGGTGACGGCGGTATTCGCCGGCAAGACCCTGCTCGTCATCGACGGCTTTTCCGGCGGCGTGGTGCTGGATGCCAAGCAGTTCCCCCTGCGCTCCGTGGAGGAGCCGGATACCAGCAAGGTGCTGCGGGGCAGCCACGACGGCTTCGGGGAGAGCGTCATGAAGAACGCCGCCCTGCTGCGCCGCCGCATCCGGAATCCGCAGCTGACGCTGGAGTCTTTGCAGGTGGGGACCCGCTCCCGGACGGACGTGGTGCTGTGTTACATGGAAAACCGGGTGGACCGGAAGCTGCTGGACCAGCTGCGAAAAAAGCTGGAGGCCATGGATGTGGGCTCCACCGCCATGAGCCAGGAGAGCGTGGCGGAGGCCATCGCCCCACCCCAGTGGTGGAATCCTTTTCCTAAGACCCGCTACACCGAGCGGCCGGATGTGGCGGCGGCCTCGGTGCTGGAGGGGGATATCCTGCTGATGATCGACAACACCCCGGCAGTGATGCTGCTGCCGTGCAGTCTGTTCCGGTTTCTGGAGGAGGTCAACGACTACTATTTCCCACCGCTGGTGGGGACGTATCTGCGGATCGTCCGGGTCATCGTGCTGTTTCTCACGCTGTTTGTAACGCCCCTGTGGTATCTGCTGGTGAAGTCACCGGATACCCTTCGCCAGAGCCTGCACTTTCTCCTGATCGAGGACGAGTACTATGTGCCGCTGATCCTGCAGCTGCTGCTGGTGGAGTTCATCATCGACGTGCTGAAGCTGGCCTCCCTCAACACCCCGGATGTGCTCAGCAACTCCTTCAGTATGCTGGGAGCACTGATTTTAGGAGACTTTGCGGTGCAGGCCCGATGGCTGGTACCGGAGGTGCTGGTATATATGGCCTTCGTGGCCATCGCCAACTACGCCCAGCACAGCTACGAGATGGGCTACGCCGTGAAGCTGTGCCGCATGGCGCTGCTGCTGCTCATCTGGCTGTTTGACTGGTGGGGATTCATCGGCGGTATTCTGGGGATTCTGGCCCTCGTCGCCAGTACCCGTCCCCTCATCGGAAAAGGGTACCTCTATCCCCTGATCCCCTTCAACGGCAAGGACCTGTGGGCCCTGCTGCATCACCGCCCCATTGACCGGAATAACAGCTGAGGGTTGCAAAATTTCCAAAAACAAGGCCGTCCCACTTGTCAGCGGGGCGGCTTTGTGCTATTCTTAGCATGGTTTTTTGTATAAAGACGCATTTCTGCGGAGAGAGGAGAGAAGATCGTGGCGCAGCTGCGGGAGAAGCGACTGTTCCTGCTGGATATGGACGGCACCATCTATCTGGATGAGCAGCTCTTCGACGGCGTGCCGGAGTTTCTGCGATACGTCCGGCGCATAGGGGGACGGTATCTGTTCCTCACCAACAACTCCTCCCGTGGAGTGGAGGGGTACATAGAAAAGATGCACCGGCTGGGCATCGACACCTGCCGGGAGGATTATCTGACCTCCGTGGATGCCACCATCCGTTATCTGCGGGCGAGCCTGCCGGGAAAGACCTGCTATGTGGCGGGAACGGCGTCCTTTATGGACCAGCTGGCGCAGGCGGGCATCCCTGTGACCCGTGACCGGGAGCAGGCGGAGGTGCTGCTGTGCGGCTTCGACACGGAGCTGACCTTTCAGAAGCTGGAGGACGCCTGCATCCTGCTGAACCGGGGCGTCCCCTTCATCGCCACCAATCCGGACTGGGTCTGCCCTACATGGTACGGCTCCGTGCCGGACTGCGGCAGCGTGTGCCGGATGCTCACCACCGCCACCGGGCGGGAGCCCACCTTCATCGGCAAGCCCCAGCCGGAGATGGCGAGGCTGGCCATGGAGCGGACGGGCTTTTCCCCGGAGCAGACGGTGCTGCTGGGGGACCGGCTCTATACCGACATCGCCTGCGGCGTTAACGCAGGCATTGATACCGTGTTCGTCCTGTCTGGCGAAGGCACGCAGGCGGATATCGCCGCCTATCAGATCCACCCCACCTGGGTGTATCCCGACATCGGTACCCTGTACCGGGAACTGGAGGAGACTGTATGAAACTCAACTACAAGCGGATCATTCTGGTGGGCTTTGCCTTCTTCCTGATCCAGGCCTTCTGGCAGGCGTATGACAATACCATCCCCATGATCCTCACCAACAAGTTCGGCATGAGTCAGGCATGGTCCGGCGCCATTATGGCGCTGGATAACGTGCTGGCCCTGTTCATGCTGCCGCTGTTCGGCGCCATCTCCGACAAGCACCACAGCAAGTGGGGCCGCCGGACGCCCTTCATCGTGGTGGGTACCCTCATTGCCGCCGTGATGCTCATTGCCCTGTCTTTCGTGGATAACGCCCAGCTGCACCACATCTCCGATGTGGCCGCCATCGACGACCCGGCGGCGCTGGAGACCATCTATGACCGGGAGGCGGATGAGACGCTGCTGACCCCCGGCGGCCAGAAGTTCGTGCTCAGCCGCCAGTTCACCAAGGAGGAGTTCACCCAGATCCGCAGCCAGATCACTGTGGACGGTGCCGCCGTCACCAACCCCGACTACACCAACTACGTGATGCCGGCCCGGCAGGCCTGCGCTTGGGACGCCACCGCCAAAAGCCCGGTGACGCTGGTGTTTTTTATCGCTCTGCTGCTGGTGATCCTGGTGTCCATGTCGGTGTTCCGCTCCCCGGCGGTGGCGCTGATGCCGGATGTGACCTTAAAGCCCCTGCGCTCCAAGGCCAATGCCGTCATCAACCTCATGGGCTCCGCCGGCGGGATCCTGGTGCTGGTGCTGGGCATGGTGTTCGCCACCTCTGCCGTCCGCAACTCCCTGATGAGCTATACCGGCTATTTCGCCGTCATTGCCGCCATCATGCTGGCGGCGCTGGTGGTGTTCATGCTGACGGTGCGGGAGAATGAGTGGGCCGCCGAGATGCAGCAGCAGTCGGTGGAGCTGGGGCTGGAGGATAAGGAGGAGGCCGCCACCGGTGAACGGAAGCTGTCGGTGGACGAGGTGAAGTCCCTGATCTTCCTGCTGCTGTCCATCGTGCTGTGGTTCTTCGGCTACAACGCCGTGACCAGCAAATATTCCGTCTACGCCAGCAATATCCTCCACAAGGACTATAACCTGACCCTGATCATCGCTCAGGCGGCGGCCATCATTTCCTATCTGCCGGTGGGCTTCATCGCCTCCAAGGTGGGCCGGAAAAAGACCATTCTGGCGGGCGTCGTCATGCTGACCGCCGCCTTCACCACCGCCTCCTTCATGAGCGCCGAGAGTCCCACCATGCTCATGAACGCCATGTTCGCTCTGGCGGGTATCGCATGGGCCACCATCAACGTCAACTCCTTCCCTATGGTGGTGGAGATGTGCTCCGGCGGCAACGTGGGTAAGTACACCGGTTTTTACTACACCGCCTCCATGGCGGCGCAGGTGGCCACGCCCATGCTCTCCGGCCTGCTGATGGACCGCATGGGGATGCACGTGCTGTTCCCCTATGCCGCCGTGTTCACGGCGCTGGCCTTTGTGACCATGCTGTTCGTCCGCCACGGCGACAGCAAGCCAGAGGTCAAACGGGGGCTGGAAGCTCTGGATGAAATGGAGGACTGACGCCAAATGCCTGTTGTCATTGTACTGCTGGTACTGATCATTCTGGCGGAGCTGTTTCTGCTGATGCTGCGCTGCCGCCGGGAACATCCCGGCTGGAAGCTGCTGCGGCAGTACCGCTACGCCCACCGGGGCTACCACGACAAGCCCCATATTCCGGAAAACTCCATGGCGGCCTTCCGCCGGGCCATTGAACACGGCTACGGTGCTGAGTTGGACGTCCATCTGATGAAGGACGGCCGCTTGGCGGTGATCCACGACGCCAGTCTCAAGCGCACCGCCGGGGCGGACGTTCTGGTGGAGGACCTGACGGCGGAGGAGCTGAAGCAGTACCGTCTGGAGGGGACGCAGGAGCAGATCCCCCTTCTGGAGGAGGTGCTGCCCCTGTTTCAGGGGAAAACGCCCCTCATCATCGAGCTGAAGGCGGAGCGGGGCAACCATGCCCAGCTGGCGGAGGCCACCTGCACCATGTTGGATCGGTTCCGGGTGAATTACTGCATCGAGTCCTTCGACCCCCGGTGCATCCTGTGGCTGAAAAAGCATCGGCCCCTGATCGTCCGGGGCCAGCTGTCGGAGCAGTTCCTGCGCCACGGGGAGTCCGGCGGCGGACACGGAAGGCTTACCATGTGGCTGCTGGGGAATCTGCTGACCAACGTGGCTACCCAGCCGGATTTCATCGCCTATCGGTTCTCCGACCGGGAGAATCTGTGCCTGCGGCTGTGCCATAAAGTATATCATGTACAGGAGGTCAACTGGACCATCCGAGCGAAGGAAGAAATGGAAGCTGCGGAGCGGGCGGGGAACCTCGTCATCTTCGAGTGCTTCGATCCGGAGGTGTAAGCCATGCGAGTCATCACAGGAACGGCCAGAGGCCGGCGGCTCAAGGAGCTGCAGGGGATGGAGACCCGTCCCACCACCGACAAGGTCAAGGAGAGCCTGTTCTCCATCATCCAATTTGACATCGAGGGCCGCCGGGTGCTGGATCTCTTTGCCGGCACCGGCCAGCTGGGCATCGAGGCCCTGAGCCGTGGAGCGGCGGAGGCAGTGTTCGTGGACCGGCGTCCGGATGCCGTGCGTCTGGTGCAGGAGAATCTGGCCCTGTGCGGCTTTACCGATCGGGCCAGAGTGAAGTCCGGGGATGCGCTGGCGTATCTCAAAAGCGGGGAGAAGTTCGACCTGATCTTTCTGGATCCGCCCTACGCCGCCGACCTGCTGGAGCAGGCCCTTACCGCCATCGCTTCGTTTGACATTTGCCGGGAGCATGGTATAATTGTGGCGGAGAGTGCCGCCGATAAGGTGCTGCCGGAGCTTCCGGCGCCCTATCGCCTGTATCGGGAATACCGCTACGGAAAGATCAGGCTGTCGGTGTATCACCGCAGCGGAAACGAGGACGAGACCACATGAAAACAGCCATCTATCCCGGCAGCTTTGACCCCATCACGCTGGGACATCTGGATATCATCCGCCGCAGCGCCCCCTGCTTTGACCGACTCTTTGTCTGTGTCATGGTGAACTGCGACAAAAAGCCCATGTTCTCCCCGGAGCAGCGGCTGGAGCTGATTCGCCGCTCGGTGGCGGACCTGCCCAATGTGGAGGCGGAGCTTTACAGCGGCCTGCTGGCGGATTACGCCCGGCAGAAGGGAGCGGGCATTCTGGTGAAGGGCGTCCGCAACACCACGGATTTTGATTTGGAGTATCAACAGGCGGCCATCAACCGGGGCATCTGTCCGGAGCTGGAGACGCTGCTGCTGCCGGCCAGTCCGGCCTATCAGCACTTCAGCAGCACTATGGTGCGGGAGATGATCCGGTACGGACAGCCTTTGGAGAAATATGTTCCCGCCCCGGTGGCGGAGGAACTGAAAGGGAGGTAAACCTTATGGAAGAGAAGGATGTGCAGCGACTGCTGGATATGCTTTACAGCATGATCGACGAGGCCAAGAGTGCGGCCTTCAGCTCGGATAAGTGCGTCATCAGCCGTGATGAGGCACTGGATCTGCTGGACGATATCCGGGCCAAGCTGCCGTTGGAGATCAAGAAGGCACAGGAGCTGGTGCGGGCGCGGGAGGAGTATGTGTCCTCCGCCAAGAAGGAAGTGGAGAAGATGCTGCGTCAGGCGGAGCTGGACGCCAAGGTCATCGTCTCCGAGAGCGAGACCCTGCAGCAGGCCCGCCGCAAGAGTTCCGAGATCATTCGTCGGGCCGAGGAACGCAGCAAGGAGCTGTACCACGTGGCCAACACCTACACCGAGGACGCTCTGCGCCGGACGGAGGAGGCCATTCAGGCGGCGCTGGACGAGGTGAAGGAGTCCCGTGTCCGGTTCCGGGCCACCTCCAACGAGCAGATGCAGGCCAATCAGGAGAAGCTGCGGGAGCGGAGATCCGCCTCGGAGCAACCCCAGAGCGACGAGGATGCTTGACGAAATTTTCGGCTGATTTTTGTGCAATTTTATTGAAAAACCACATAGCGCAAGAAGGGACGGGTGAGAGCTTGTCCCTTCTGTCGTTTGCAGAAGAAAACGGGCGAATATCTTGTAGTAATAAAAAATGGCGGGTACTATATATAGTGCCCGCCATTTTTGCCTCTTTCGGCACTGAAACGAATGTTCTGGAAAACGGAAAAAATGATGGAAATAATGGAAAAAACCGCGGGTTTTGCTTACAAAAGCCGGGAAAATGGTACTTGCAATCGGCGGAGAAATCCTGTATACTCAACGTAGCGGTGGGGAATTATGGTGCGTTTACCCATGATTGTGGTGCAAAAGCCCACAAAGTGGAGGGCTATTCCCTAAAGTGGGGCAGCTGCCCACAGCGCTGAGATTTGCCGAAAAAGTTGCGGAAAAGGGGTGAAACAGGCATGACGGGCCAGTATTTTCACAATATTGATGCCAAGGGCCGCCTGTTTATCCCTGCCAAGCTGCGGGAGCAGCTGGGAGATACCCTCCACGTGACGGTGGGGCAGGACGGCTGCCTGTCCGTTTATTCCGACACCGAGTGGGAGAAGTTCCAGCAAAAGCTGGACGAGCGCAACTTTACCGACGTGAAAAAGCTCCGGCTGATGTTTGCATACATGGCGGACTGCGAGCCGGATGCACAGGGCCGCATCCTCATCCCCAACCACCTGCGCCAGCGGGCGAAGCTGGAAAAGGAAGTGGTGGTGGCCGGTATCTTCAACCGTGTGGAGATCTGGAACGCCCAGCGCTGGGCCAAGCTGGAGGAGGAGGCCTTTTCCTCCGGTTCACTGGAGCAGGCGATGGAAGAAATGGGGCTGTAAGAGATGGCATTTGACCGCAATGCCGAGGCCGATCAGGCCTACGGCCACAAGCCGGTGCTGCTGGACGAGTGTCTGGAGGCGCTGGCCATCCGCCCCGACGGTGTCTACCTGGACGGCACACTGGGCCGGGCCGGTCACTCACTGGAGATCCTCCGCCGCCTGACGGCAGGGGGAAGACTCATCGGTCTGGACCGGGACGGGACGGCGCTGGAGGCCGCCCGTGTCCGTTTGGCGGAGTACGCCGACCGGGTGACGCTGGTCCACAGCAACTTCAGCCGTCTGGCGGAGGTGCTGGACGACCTGCACATCGACGCCGTGGACGGGATGCTCTTTGACTTGGGCGTCTCCTCCCCACAGCTGGATGATGCAGAGCGTGGTTTTTCCTATATGCACGACGCCCCGCTGGATATGCGGATGGACCGCACGGCGGGTCTGACGGCACGAGACGTGGTCAACGGCTGGAGTTATGAGGAGCTGCGGCGCATCCTGTTTGAATACGGCGAGGAACGCTATGCCCCTACCATCGCCCGGCACATTGTAGAACACCGGGAAAAGGCCCCCATCGAGACCACGGGGCAGCTGGTGGAGGCCATCCGCTCCGCCATGCCTCCGGCGGCGCTGCGGGAGAAGCAGCACCCCGCCAAGCGGAGCTTTCAGGCCATCCGCATCGCTGTCAACGGCGAACTGGAGGAGCTGCCGCCCATGCTGCGTGCAGCGGCGCAGCGGCTGCATCCCGGCGGACGGCTGGCGGTGATCTCCTTCCACTCGCTGGAGGACCGCATCATTAAGAAAACCATGCAGGAGTTGGCCACCGGCTGCACCTGCCCGCCGAATTTCCCGGTGTGCGTCTGCGGCAAGAAGCCGCAGATGAAGCTGGTGAGCCGCAAGCCCATTGTGGCCACGGAGGCGGAGCTGACCTACAATCCCCGTGCTAGGAGCGCCAAGCTGCGGGTGGCGGAGAAGCTATAAACGAGAAAGCGGGGGCCTGTCCCCCTGACCATACAGAGGATACGGAAAGGAGCTGCCGTCATGGCACAACAGAGGAGACGACCCAACACAATGGTATATGGGAATCTGGCCTACGATCTGGATACACTGGCCAGCCAGCGGCAGCTGGAGGAGGCAGCCCGCCCGGAGCGGAAGTCCCAGCCCCAGCAGGCGCCCCGCCACCGGACGGCGGCCCGTCCCCGGCAGCGGGTGTCCCCCTTGGCCCTGTGTGCCGTGGGTGCGCTGGCAGCCATGGCGGTGGTGCTGGTCATGGGCTACATCCAGCTGACGGCGGTCACCGGATCCATCAGCGACCTGCAGGAGCAGGTCAGCCAGCTGGAGGATCAGCGGGTGAGCCTGGTGATGGACTATGAGCGCACCTTCGATATGGCCAAGATCAAGGAGGCCGCCGAGGCGGCGGGTATGAAGAAGCCCACCGCCGGACAGGTGGAATACGTGGAGCTGGGCGGCGGTAGCAAGGCAGAGGTCTATCAGGCCGAGAGCGACAGCCTGCTGAGCCAGCTGACCCACAGCGTGAAAAGCGGCATCGGGGCGCTGGTGGAATATTTCCGCTGAGCGACGCCATATAGTGGACCATACGCAAGGAGTAAGAAGGTGACTTCTTGCTCCTTGCCTGACATTGCGGCGGCGCAGACCGCAGGGAGCGGAGCATGGCAGAAAACAGAAGGAAAAGTGAAAACATCCGGCGGGCCAACCGGGTCATCCAGACCCGTACCTTTGTGCTGATGCTGGTGCTGGGCGTGGCGGTGTTTCTGGTGCTGGCCCTGAAGCTGTATCAGCTGCAGATCAAGCAGCACGACTACTACCAGAGCAAGGCGCTGGATCAGCAGACCCGCAGCACTGTGGTGACGGCCTCACGAGGCACCATCTACGACCGCAACGGCAACGAGCTGGCGGTATCGGCCACGGCGGAGACGGTGTTCCTCTCTCCCAAGGAACTGGCGGAGGAGCTGGAAAAGCCTGAGACCAAGTGGACCAAGGAGAGTCTCTCCGCCGGCCTGAGTCAGCTGCTGGGTGTGACGCAGGAGAGTATTCTGGAGCAGATGGAGCGTACCTATTCCCAGTACGAGGTGGTGAAGCTCCGGGTGGACGAGGACACGGCCAACGCCGTCCGGGAGCTCCTCAATGACAACGAGGTCCACGGCGTGTATCTGGAGACCGATGCCAAGCGCTACTATCCCTATGGCTCGCTGGCGGCCCACGTCATCGGCTTCGTGGGAACGGACAACACCGGCCTCTATGGACTGGAGGCCCAGTATGAGAAGGAGCTGCAGGGCCAGACGGGGCTGGTGGTCAGCGCCAAGGACAACGGCGGCAACGCCCTGCCCTATGAATACGAGCAGTACTACGCCTCCCACAACGGCGACGATCTGGTGCTGACGCTGGATACCAACGTCCAGTACTATCTGGAGAAATACGTCAAGGAGATGGCGGACCAGTTCGAGGCTGCCAACGGCGCCACCGGCATCGTCATGGACGTTAAGACCGGCGGCGTGCTGGGCATGGTGTCCTACCCCAACTACGATCTGAACAACTACTCCGAGGTGTCGGACGCCCGCCTGAAGGCGGCCGTCGAGGACGGCAGCGCCTCACTGGCGGATCAGCAGCTGCGCCAGTGGCGCAACAAGGCCCTCAACGACACCTATGAGCCCGGCTCCACCTTCAAGATCCTGACGCTGTCGGCAGCGCTGGAGGAGGGCGTGGTGGATATGAGCTCCACCTTTGAATGCTCCGGCTCCATCACCGTCATGGGCCAGACCATCCACTGCAGCAACACCAGCGGCCACGGGCATCAGACCCTGAAGGAGGCCACCGGCAACTCCTGTAACCCCGCCTTCATCAACTGTGGCCTGGGGTTGGGAACGGATACCTTCTACGAGTATATGCGCTCCTTCGGCCTGCTGGATGGCTCCGGCATCGATCTGGCCGGCGAGGCCACCGGTATCTTTATGGCCCAGAGCGACTTTTCACAGCTGGATCTGGCCTGCTATGCCTTCGGCCAGAACTTCAACGTGACCCCCATCTCCCTCATCGCCGCACAGGCCGCCTGCATCAACGGCGGCTACCTGTACCAGCCCCATGTGGTGGAGCAGGTCCGGGACAGCAGCGGCGCTGTGGTGTATCAGCACGACAATACCCCCCTGCGTCAGGTAGTCAGCCAGCAGACCTCCGCCACGGCTCGTGAGTGTCTGGAGTATGTGGTCTCCGACGGCGGCGGCCGCAACGGACAGGTGAAGGGCTACCGCATCGGCGGCAAGACCGGTACGGCGGATAAGGGCAAGACCGGCGACGTGGTGGTGTCCTTCGTGGCCTTTGCCCCGGCGGACGATCCACAGATCATCATGCTCATCGCCATGGACTCTCCCGCCCGTGACACCGGCACCTACCCCTCCGGCGGCGCCATGGTGGCTCCGGTGGCCAGCAAGGTCATGGCGGAGATCCTCCCCTATCTGGGCATCGAGCCCACCTACACCGCTGAGGAGCTCATGGGTGCCGACACCACCGTCCCCTATGTGGTGGGCATGACCCGTGAGGAAGCCCAGCAGCGGGTGAAGGACCGTGGCTTCGGCTGCCAGATCGTCGGTGACGGCGATACCATCACCGACCAGACCCCTGCCGGCGGGGCCATCATCCCCGGCAACGCCACGGTGATCCTCTATGCCGGGGCGGAGAAAGCCACAGAGCTGTGTACTGTCCCCAACCTGCTGGGCCGGACGGCGTCGGAGGCCAATTCGCTGGCCAGCAACGCCGGACTGATCCTGCGCTTCACCGGCGCCACCAACAGCACCTCCGGCAGCATCGTGGTGCTGAATCAGGATGTGGAGGCCGGTGCTCAGGTGGAGCCCGGCACCGTCATCAGCGTGCAGCTGGGCGATACCAGCCTCAACGATTGAGCCAAAACAGAGCAGAAAGGAAGTCTTTTCGTGGATCTCAGGGCGCTGCTGGCGGGGCTCACCTCCGCCGCCGTGCCGCAGGTGCCGGAGGTCACCGGTGTCTGCTGCGATTCACAGAGGATACGCCCCGGCGACGTGTTCGTAGCCATTCCCGGCTTCCGGGAGGATGGCCGCTGCCACATCGCCGAGGCCAAGGCACGAGGGGCCGTGTGCGTCCTGAGCCGGGAGCCGGTGCAGGAGCTGCCATGGGCCGCCGTGCAGGACCCCCGCCGTGCGCTGGCGGAGGTCAGCGCACGCCTCTATCGCCACCCGGACCGGGAGCTGGCGGTGGTGGGCGTCACCGGCACCAATGGCAAAACCACCACCACCTGTCTGGTGCGCCACATCCTCCGGCAGACGCTGGGGGTGCGGGTGGGCCTGATAGGTACCATCCGGAACCTGATCGACGAGACGGAGCTGGAGGCGGAGCGCACCACCCCGGAGTCCTGCGACGTCTACCGCCTGCTGCGGCAGATGGCTGATGCCGGATGCCGCTATGGGGTGATGGAGGTATCCTCCCATGCGCTGGCGCTGGAGCGGGTACGGGGCATCACCTTCCGGGTGGGAGCCTTTACCAACCTTACACGGGACCATCTGGACTTTCACCGCACCATGGAGGACTACTGCGATGCCAAGGCGCAGCTGTTCCGCCAGTGCGAGGCCGCCGTCTGCAACGGCGACGACCCGTGGACGCCCCGGCTGCTGCGAGAATGTGCCTGCCCCGTGCTGCGCTACGGCACCGGGGACAGCAGCCGCCTGCGGGGGGAGAACCTCCGCTTGACGGCCCGGAGCGTGGCCTTTGACGCCCTTCTGGATGGGCGGCGCATCCCAGTGACCGTCCCCATCCCCGGCCGCTTCACCGTGTATAACGCACTGGCGGCGCTGGGCATCTGCCATATGCTGGGCGTTCCGCCGGAGCAGGGGGCAGCAGCGCTGCAAACGGCCTCCGGCATCAAGGGACGCATGGAGGTGGTCCCCACGCCGGGCCTGCCGTGTACCGTCCTCATCGACTACGCCCATACGCCGGATGCACTGGAAAACGTGCTGACGGCGGTGCGGGGCTTTGCCGAGGGCCGGGTGGTGGCGGTGTTCGGCTGCGGCGGCGACCGGGACCGGGAGAAGCGCCCGCAGATGGGCCGCATCGTCTCCCGGTTGGCGGATGTGGCGGTGGTCACCTCTGACAACCCCCGCTGGGAGCAGCCGGAGAAGATCATCGAGGATATCCTGCCGGGCCTGACCGGCCCCGCCGAGAGCGTCGTCATCTGCGACCGGCGGGAGGCCATCGGCTGGGTACTGAAAAACAGCCGCCCTAGGGACGTTATCGTCCTGTGCGGCAAGGGCCACGAGACGTATCAGGAGGTGTGCGGCGAAAAGCGGCACATGGACGAGCGGGAACTGGTGGCGGCATACACCAACGGATAACACCGCCCTGCGGGGCGAGAGGGAGAGAAGAATATGTATATTATACTGGCAGGCGTTATCAGCCTTATCGTGACACTCATCGCAGGAAAGCTGCTGATCCCGGCACTGGTGAAGCTGAAGGCGGGGCAGAGCATCAAGGAGATCGGTCCCACCTGGCACATGAACAAGCAGGGGACCCCCACCATGGGCGGTCTCATGTTCATCATCGGCATCGGCGTGGCCATTCTGGCGGCGGGCTGGCCGGAGATGCTGGAGGGCCGCTTCACCCACCTGTATGTCTACGCCTTTGCACTGGTGTTCGGCGTCATCGGCTACATCGACGACTATCAGAAGGTGAAGCACCATCAGAATACCGGCCTGACGGCCCCTCAGAAGTTCATTCTCCAGCTGGCGGCGGCGGTGGCCTTCCTGTGCCTTATGCGCTACGAGGGGATGCTGAGCCCCAACCTGTATATCCCCTTCTTCAACACCCACATCGTCATGAACTGGGTGGTGTATATGATCTTCGCTGCCTTCGTCATCGTGGGTACGGTGAACGCCGTCAACATCACCGACGGACTGGACGGCCTGTCCTCCAGCGTGACGCTGCCGGTGGCGCTGTTCTTTGCGGTGATGGGTGCCGTGTGGGGCGGCTTCACGCAGCTGGGTGTCTTTGCCGGGGCCATGTTCGGCGGCCTGCTGGGCTTTCTGTACTATAATCACTATCCCGCCAAGGTGTTCATGGGCGATACCGGCTCCCTGTTTCTGGGGGGCGCCATTGCGGCGCTGGCCTTCGCCTACGATATGCCGCTGATCCTGCTGCTGGTGGGCTTCGTGTACCTGTGCGAGACCCTGTCCGATATCATACAGGTGGCCTACTTCAAGGCCACCCACGGCAAGCGCATCTTCAAGATGGCGCCGCTGCACCACCACTTCGAGATGTGCGGCTGGAACGAGAAGAAGATCGTGGCGGTGTTCACCGCCGTCAGCGCCCTGATGTGCCTGCTGGCCTATTGGGGCGTGGCCGACCGCTTCTCCCTGTAACGCTTCACTGACATTCTGTGGGAAAGGAGGGATCCCTATGCCCAATACGGTACGCCGCCCCGACGACGACAGACGCCGCCGGGAGGCCCAGCGCCGCCGCCAGCGAGAGGAGGCGGAGCGCCGGGAGCAGATACGCACCAGCCGGGACCGCCGGCAGCGCACCACACAGATGGAGCGTCAGTCTCTCATGGGACCCATGGACCTGCCCTTCCTGCTTCTGACACTGCTGCTTACCGGCGTGGGGCTGGTGATGGTGTTTTCCGCCAGCTTCCCATCGGCCTATTATGAGACCGGCGACGGGGCATACTACTTCAAACGCCAGCTGATCTTTGCGGTGCTGGGGCTGTTTGCCATGGTGGTCATGTCCCGCATCAACTACCAGCGGCTGCGAGGGGCCTCCAAGCTGCTGCTGGGCTTTGCCGTCTTCCTGCTGGTGCTGGTGATCGTGCCGAAGAACCCTCTGGCCATCACCAACAACAACGCCACTCGCTGGCTGGGTACGCAGAGCTTCTCCTTCCAGCCCTCCGAGATCGCCAAGCTGGCGGTGGTGGTCTACTTTGCCGACAGTATCTCCAAGAAAAAACGGAAAATGGAGACCTGGCGCTACGGCATCGTGCCGTATCTGGCGGTGCTGGGCCTGATCGCCATTTTGATGATGCTGGAGCCGCATCTGTCCGGAACCATCCTCATCGTGGGGACGGGCATCGTCATGATGATCGTGGGCGGCATCCAGCGCTGGCTGGTGGCCGCCGGTCTGGGCGGCGTGGGCATCGTGGCGGTGCTGTATGTGCAGCTGGTGGAAAAGGGCATCATTCAATACGGTAAGGGCCGTATCGATACTTGGCGTGACCCCTTCAACGAGGCGTGGTTCCACGGCGACGGCTGGCAGATCAGCCAGAGCCTCATCGCCATCGGCTCCGGCGGCCTGCTGGGTGTGGGACTGGGCAAGAGCCGACAGAAGTTCCTCTATCTGCCGGAGGAGCACAACGACTGCATCTTTGCGGTGGTGTGCGAGGAGCTGGGTCTCATCGGAGCCTGCGTGGTGATGCTGCTGTTTGCACTGCTGATCCTCCGTGGCTTCTGGATCGCCCTCCACGCCAAGGACCGCTTCGGCACCCTGATGGTAGTGGGCATCATGACCCTCATCAGCCTGCAAACCTTTTTGAACATTGCGGTGGTCACGGGACTGATTCCCGCCACCGGTATCTCATTGCCGTTTTTCAGCTACGGCGGCACGGCACTGGCGCTGCAATTATTTGAAATGGGCATCGTGCTCAGCGTATCCCGCCAGATCCCGGCGCCCCGCAACGGTTAGGAGGAAGCTATATGAACGTGATCTTTACCTGCGGCGGCACGGCGGGCCATGTGAACCCGGCGCTGGCGCTGGCGGGCTATATGCAGGAGCGGCATCCGGATCTGCGGGTGCTGTTCGTGGGAACGCCCCGTGGTATGGAGCGGGGACTCATCGAAAAGGCGGGGTACGACTTCCGCTCCATCGAGGTCTCCAGTTTTCAGCGGTCCCTGTCCCCGTCGGGCATCGCCCACAACGTGAAAAGCCTTAAAAATCTGGCGCTGGCCGGCTCCAGAGCCCGTGCCATCCTCCGGGATTTCCGCCCCGATCTGGTGGTGGGGACCGGCGGCTACGCCAGCTATCCCATGGTGAAATACGCCGCCAAGGAGGGCATCCCCACGGCAGTCCACGAGTCCAATATGGTCCCCGGTCTCACCACCAAAATGCTGGAGGGCTATGCCGGGTGCATCATGGTGGGCTTCGAGGAGTGCCGCCAGCACTATAAGCACCCGGAGAAGATCGTGGTCACCGGCACGCCGGTGCGGGGCGACTTCTTCCGCCAGACCAAGGAGCAGGCCCGGCAGAAGCTGGGGCTTACCGATGACCGGCCGCTGGCCGTCTCCTTCTGGGGCAGTCTCGGCGCACGATTCATGAACGAGCATATGCTGGACTTCTTCCGCTTGGAGGCGAGGGACGGAATGCCCTTTCACCACATCCACGCCGCCGGCAAGGGCAGTTGGGATACCATGCGCCAGACGCTGGAGGCAGAGCAGCTGACGAAGACACCGGGACTGGATGTCCGGGAGTATATCTACGACATGGCGGATGTCATGCGTGCGGCGGATCTAGTGATCTGCCGGGCGGGGGCCTCCACCGTCAGCGAGCTGACGGCGCTGGCAGTCCCGGCGGTGATCGTCCCCTCCCCCTACGTCACCAACAATCATCAGGAAAAAAATGCCCGGATCCTGGAAAAGCATGGCGGCGCACGGGTCATTCTGGAGAAGGATGCCACCGGCGAAGCCCTCTACCGGGCCGCCGGAGAGATCCTCCGCTCCCCGGAGCTGCGCCGCAGCATGAGCGCCGGCATGGCGGAGCTGGGCATCCCCGACGCCACGGAGCGCATCTATCGGACCGTCATGGCCCTGCGGAAGTAACACCACACATTGTCCCCCTGCATAGGATGGCGAAAACGCTAAGAAAGGCGGGGGCATATGAGTGCGATCATCATCCGGGGCGGGCGGCCCCTCTCCGGCAGCCTGACGGTGCAGGGGGCCAAAAACAGCGTGCTGCCCATTCTGGCAGCCACCCTTTTGAGCGGGGAGGTGTGCCGCATCCGGCACTGTCCCCGTCTGCGGGACGTGGAGACGGCCATGGAGATCCTGCGGCATCTGGGCTGCCGTGCGGACTGGCAGGGCAGAGACCTGCTGGTGGACGCCGCAGACCTGACCCGTTGGGATGTGCCGGATCACCTCATGAGCCGGATGCGCTCGTCGGTGGTGTTTCTGGGAGCCATTCTTGCCCGCTGCGGACAGGCGGAAATGACCTATCCCGGCGGCTGTGAGTTGGGAGCCCGGCCCATTGACCTGCACCTTGCGGCGCTGCGGAGCATGGGGGCGGCCATTCAGGAGACCGGCGGACGGCTGGCCTGCCGCCGGGAGCGCCTTACCGGCACGGAAATCGTGCTGAGCCTCCCCAGCGTGGGAGCCACGGAGAATGCCATGCTGGCGGCCTGCGGCGCAGAGGGGACTACCGTTATCGCCAACGCCGCCCGTGAGCCGGAGATCGTGGATCTGCAGACCTTTTTGCAGAAAATGGGCGCCCATGTACAGGGGGCGGGCAGCTCCACCGTGGTGGTGGAGGGCGGCGCACCCCTCCATGGCTGCGTACATACAGTGGTGGCGGACCGCATCGTGGCCGCTACCTATCTGGCGGCCGCCGCCGGCACCGGCGGCGATATCCGGCTGGAGGGCGTGGACTACCGTCACCTCTCCGCCGTTGCCACGATGCTGCGTCAGGCGGGATGCCGCCTCACCTGCGGCGAGACCTCCATCCGCCTGCAGGCTCCCCGGCGGCTGCAAAGCGCAGGCCCCATCCGCACGGCTCCGTATCCCGGCTTTCCCACGGACGCACAGGCGGTGCTGATGGCGTCGCTGCTGCGATCGGAGGGAGCCACCGTCTTTGTGGAGAACATCTTCGACAGCCGCTACCGCCATGTGCCGGAGATGGTGCGGATGGGAGCGGATATCCGACTGGAGGGCCGGGTGGCCGTGGTATGCGGCGTAGACCGGCTCCACGGAGCCGCTGTCCGGGCCAAGGAGCTGCGGGGCGGCGCATCGCTGGTGCTGGCGGGCCTTCAGGCGGAGGGCGAGACCGCCGTCACCGGCGTGGAGCACATTCAACGAGGATATGAAGACCTGACGGGGGAGCTGGCGCAGCTGGGTGCCGACATCCGTCAGGAGGAACGATAAAAGGAGAGCACTTATGGCCAGACGCAGCAGAAGAAACAGACGGCGCAGCCGGGGAAGGTTTGCCTTCCTCTACAAGCTGCTGTGCTTCGTGCTGATCTGTGCCGCCATCGTGGGAGCGTTGGTGCTGTTTTTCAAGGTGGATACCATCTCTGTCAGCGGCAACGACCGCTACTCCCGTGAGACGATTTTGGCCGCCAGCGGCGTCTCGGAGGGGGATAATCTCTTTCTGCTGAACAAGTACGATGCGGCGGCGAAGATCACCGAGGCTCTGCCCTATGTAGAGTCGGTGCGGCTGAGCCGCAAGCTGCCGGGGACCCTGTGTATCGACATCGTGGAGTGCAGCGACCCGGCGGGCATTCAACAGGACGGCCATTGCTGGCTTATCAGCCCGGAGGGCAAGCTGGTGGATTCCCCCGCCGAGGCCCCAAACGGCTGCCCTATGGTCACGGGCCTGCCCCTGACAGACCCGCAGGTGGGGAGCCTTGCGGCGGTGCCGGAGGAGCAGTCCGGGGATCTTGCCCGGCTGCTGGAGCTGCTGCGCCAGCTGCGCTCCAAGGGCATGACCGCCCAGATCGGAGAGATCCGCTTCGAGGAGAGCGGCATCGTCCTGCGGTATCAGGACCGGCTGGACGTGTATCTGGACCGGGAGGATGATTTCGCCTACCGCCTGAGATATCTGGCGGCGGTGCTGGAGAAGCTGGAGGAAAACGAGACCGGCACCATCCGCTGGGATGCCGAGGGCAGCGCCCGGTTTATTCCCGGATAAGGGATTTTTTCGGGAAATCCCGTCGGAACACTTGACGGGACAGGTAAACCGTAATACAATAAACAAAATACTGTATCTTGGGTATACGGACAGAAAACGTGTCTTTGACATACAAATTACGGCAGGAGGAAGCGTCATGGCTTTTGGGTTTGAAACAGGACCGGAGAACGTGGTAAGTATCAAGGTGGTGGGCGTCGGCGGCGGCGGCAATAATGTGGTCAACCGCATGGTGCGCTCCGGCGTAAAGGGCGTGGATTTCATCGCCGTCAATACGGATAAGCAGGCGCTGAATACCTCCAGCGCCGGATATAAGCTCCAGATCGGTGAGAAGCTCACCCACGGACAGGGCGCAGGCGCCAATCCGGAGGTGGGCCAGAAGGCCGCCGAGGAGAGCCGCACCCAGCTGTCCAAGGCGCTGGAGGACACCGACATGGTGTTCATCACCGCCGGTATGGGCGGCGGCACCGGCACCGGCGCAGCCCCCGTGGTGGCGGAGATCGCACGGGAGCAGGGCGTCCTGACGGTGGGCGTGGTCACCAAGCCCTTCGGCTTCGAGGGCCAGAAGCGGATGCGTGCGGCGGAGGCCGGCATTGAGCAGCTTCGCGGCAAGGTGGACTCTCTGGTCATCATCCCTAACGAGCGGCTGAAGTACGCCACCGATCAGAAGATCACCTTCCGCAACGCCTTTGAAATTGCCGACGACGTGCTGCGCCAGGCGGTGCAGAGCATCTCCGACCTGATCCGGGACACCGGCTTTATCAATCTGGACTTTGCCGACGTCACCGCCGTCATGAAGGATGCCGGCCTTGCCCATATGGGCGTGGGCCGTGCCGCCGGCAAGGGCAAGGCCGAGGAGGCCGCCCGCATGGCCATCTCCAGCCCCCTGCTGGAGACCTCCATCAACGGCGCCAAGGGCGTCCTCATCAACGTCACCGGCTCCATGGACATCGGTCTGGAGGAGGTGGAGCAGGCCGCCACGCTGGTGCAGCAGGCGGTACATCCCGATGCCCTGACCATCTTCGGCGCCACCTTCGACGAGGAGCTGGACGACGAGATCCGTGTCACCGTCATCGCCACCGGCTTCGAGAGCAATGACCAGCAGGAAGCCCCCGCTGCCCCCGCCGCTGCCGATACGCAGCAGCCCACGCAGGATGATGCCGCTGCCCCCGCCGCCGCCCCCCAGCCTCTGGACGAGGCCGAGGGCGAGAAGGCAGAGGAGAGCGATGTGGATCGTTCCTTCGACGAGATTTTGAAGATCTTCAGCCGTGGCGATAAGTTCTGATGTTAAAAAGGACCGCAGAAAGCTCTGCGGTCCTTTTTATGCTTTCTCATGGAGAGAACTCCCACAAGCTGATTGCTTCAGATTTTGGCAAGGCAACTAATTCTTAATTGATATATTGCATATATTATACAAAATCATTGCACTATATTGACAAATGATGAGGGGCTTGATATATTGAAATTGTCAGTAGCCATCCATACGTGGAATAGAGAGGAGATGACGATTTGTCTGAGATTTCTAAAAAGGATCGTTTTACGGTGCCGGCAGTCATCTGCCTGATTTGCAATGTGCTGCTGTTCATCCATCTCTGCGGTGCAGGGGCTTACGCTGGCGGCAATCTTCATTATGAGGCGGCCAACACGCAGGTGGAGCGGAATGAGGAATTTTTCCATCAGTTTTTCCTGTCGAATCATCTGATGGGGATTGCCGAAACCCTTGCCATGGTGGCTGCGCTCATTGCCTTGCTGATGGTCATCCATGTTTGGTGGAAAAGTGCCGTGGAGCGCCGGACAAAGCTGCGGGATCTCTGCATTTTCAGTGGGATCATCCTTCTGATTTCCGTCTATGAACTGGTGGCTCACGGCGGACTCACCGCCTACCGGGATGAAATGCCGCTGCACTATTTCGGTGGGCCTCCGGCCACGACCCTGCTGATTTGGCTGCCGTGTCTGGTACTGACTCTCATCCCCATGATCGTTTATTTCCGCACGAAGCGAATCACCCCGGCGGATTAAGAAATAAAAACCAGCCCCATCGTATCCATACGATGGGGCTGGTTTTTGCAGAGTGCAGCAAGCAATTTTCGTTACGTCGGAGCGCCGCCGCTCATCAGCCCCAGTTGATAAAAGGCCACGGCGCTGGCGGCAGCCACGTTCAGGGAGTCCACTCCGTGGGTCATGGGGATGCGGACCGTGTAGTCGCAGGCGGCGATGGTACCGTCGGACAAACCGTCCCCTTCGGTCCCCAGCACCACCGCCAGCTTCTCCGCCGCCATGAGCAGGGGGTCGTTCAGAAGCAGCGAGTCCTCCCGCAGGGCCATGGCCACCGTCTGGAAGCCCAGCCGCCGCAGCCGCTCCGGCCACGGAGCCTCCTCCGGCAGATACGTCCATGGAACGAGAAACACATTGCCCATGCTGACACGGGAAGCCCGCCGGTACAGGGGGTCGCTCCCGGCGGCGGTGAGCAGCACCGCATCCATCCCCAGAGCGGCGGCGCAGCGGAAGATAGCCCCGATGTTGGTGGGATTCATGACATTCTCCAGCACGGCGATGCGTCGGGCGTTGGCGCACACCTCCTCCACCGTGGGCAGGGCCGGGCGGCGCATGGCACACAGCATCCCACGGGTCAGGTGAAAGCCCGTCAGCCGGGTCAGCACCTCCGGCGCAGCGGTGTAGACGGGGATGTCCTCCGGGCAGCGCTCCAGCAGGGGCAGGGCCTGAGACGTCAGGTGCCGTGGCTCCATGAGAAAGGACACCGGCACGCAGCCGCTCTCCAGCGCCCGCCCGATGACCAGCGGGCTTTCCGCGATAAAGAGGGCGTTGGCGGGGTCTGCCCGGTTGACCAGCTGGTTTTCCGTCAGACGGGCGTAGACGTCCAGCTCCGGGGTGTCGAAATCGGTGATGGAGATGATGTGGGCCATGGCTGCCTCCTGCGTTTTTTCTCTATTGTAGCCGTCAAAGGCCGCTGCGTCAACGGGATATTGACTTTCCGCCGTCAAAACGGTATGATACAAGGAGAATTTACGACATAGGGGAAAGTACGATGGCAGAGAGGATCACCGCACGAAAGAGGCAGGCCATGGAGATGCGCCGCCGGATCCAGGAGACGGCGCTGGATCTGTTTGACCGGGAGGGCTTTGAAAACGTCTCCGTGGAGGAGATCGCACAGGCCGCCGGCTGCTCCGTGGGCAATATCTATCACTACTTCAAAAGCAAGGACGAGCTGGCCATCCAGCTGACCCAGCACGTGGACGAGGCGTATCAGGTGCTGGAGCAGGCGTATCTGGCGGACACCGATCGCTCCGGCCGAGAGAAGCTGCTGGACTTCGTGGGCCGGTCGTTGGAGATCAGCGTGGGGGACGAGGTGCTGTACAAGGCCTTCATCCACGGGCTGCGTTACCCGGAGCAGGGCGTACTGAAGGGCAGCGAGAAGCGGGTATACTACCGCCTGCTGGGTGAGTTGGTGGATCTGTGCCGCCGGGAGGGCAGCATCCGGCAGGAGCTGATCACGGCGGAGGTGGTGGAGGAGCTGGTGACGCTGCACCGAGGGATGCTGTTTGAGTGGCGTATCTATGAGGGAGGTTTTCCACTGGCCCAGCGGGGTCGCCGCATGGCGGAGCATCTGCTGGAGGGGATGCGGGGATGAAAGACCTGACCATCCGCAGGCTGCGGCCATCGGACGCTGAAGCGCTGTATAGGATTCTGTCCGACCGGCAGGTGATGCGCTATCTGGAGCCGCCTTATGACCGCCTTCAAACGGAGCAGTTCCTCCGGGAGGCGGGGCTTGCGGAGCCGCCCCTTGTGTATGGCACGGAGGAGGACGGCCGTCTGCTGGGCTACGTCATCTACCACGCCTATGACCCGGACAGCATGGAGCTGGGCTGGGCGCTCTCCCCGGACTGCTGGGGGAAGGGCTATGCCTCCCGGCTGACGGACCGGCTGGTGGAACTGGCCCACCGAGCGGGAAAGACGGCGGTCATCGAGTGCGTCCCGGAGCAGACCGTCACCCGGCACATCGCTGAGAAAAAGGGCTTTGCCTATGTGGGCCGCACCGACGGACTGGAGGTATACCGTCTGCCGCCCAACGAATAAAAATCCCAGAGAGGAGCCATCCGGCTCCTCTTTTCTGCGTTTCCACCAGCTTCCGGCGGAGAATTTTGTGGGCTTTGACGGGTTTTGGAAAATTCCCCGCCGGACATTGACAAACCGGCGGCAGACTGCCATAATAAAATCATTCATTAAGTAATTCGGTGAAAGACATCACCGGGAGAGGGGGAACGGATGAAGGTACTGGTCATCAATCCCGGCGCCACCTCCACCAAGGTGGCGGTGTTTGAGGAGGAGCAGGAGCTGCTGAAGAAGAGCATCATCCACACGGCTCAGGAACTGGAGGGCTTCGACCGGGTCATCGATCAGGCGGAGCTCCGTCAGCGGGCGGTGCTGGAGGCGGTGGCAGAGGGGGGCTTCCGGTTGGAGGATTTCGACGCCGTGTGTGGCCGTGGCGGCCTGTACCGTCCTATCCCCTCCGGCACCTACGCCGTCAGCGACCGGGTGATGCAGGATGTGGAGCAGGCCCCCTACGGCGAGCATCCCTCCAATCTGGGGGCATATCTGGCCCGGCGCATTGGTGATCTGGTCGGTATCCCGGCCTTTTTCGTGGACCCGGTGTGCGTGGACGAGATGACGGAGATGGCCCATGTCTCCGGCTTTGCGGAGTTCCGGCGGCTGAGCCAGTTCCACGCCCTGAACCAGAAGTCCGTGGGCCGCAAGGCGGCCCGCCAGCTGGGCAAGTCCTACGAGGAGGCTCGGCTCATCGTCTGCCATTTGGGCGGTGGCGTGTCCGTGGCGGCCCATGACCATGGCCGTGTGGTGGACGTGTTCAACGTCAAGGATGAGGGGGCCATGGGCATGGACCGTGGCGGCGGCCTACCGGTGAATCAGCTCATCGACTACTGTTATGCCGGGCGCAGCCGGGAGGAGGTCAAGCGGACGCTGGGCCGCCGCTCCGGGATGCTGTCCTATGTGGGTACCACGGACTTCCGAGAGATATGCGCCAAGGTGGTGGACGGGGACGAGCAGTTCACGGCGGCCTACCGGGCGCTGGTGTACCAGCTGGCCAAGGACATCGGCGCCATGGCGGCGGTGCTGCATTTCGAGGTGGATGCCATCGTCTACACCGGTGGCATGGCCTATGAGCAGTTTTTCTGTGACGATATCACCGCCTATGTGGGGCGGCTGGCCCCTGTCCTGCGGTTTCCCGGCGAGGAGGAGATGCGGGCGCTGGCGGAGGGTGCCCTGCGGGTGCTCCACGGTGAGGCGCAGGCGGAAACATATTAAATACATCCCGGCATAGTCATGTTGATACCAACCGGAACAGAAAGGTGGAAAACCATATGAAGCATCTCATGAGCGGCAACGAGGCCACGGCCAGAGGCGTGTACGAGGCGGGCATCAAGATATGCTCCGCCTATCCCGGCACCCCCAGCACAGAGATTTTAGAGAACCTGCCCCCCTATCAAAAAGACGTCTACTGCGAGTGGGCGCCCAACGAGAAGGTGGCGGTGGAGGTGGCCTACGGAGCCTCCATTGCCGGGTCCCGCTCCTTCTGCACCATGAAAATGGTGGGCCTGAACGTAGCGGCGGATCCCTTGTTCACCGCCGGCTATATGGGCGTAGGCGGCGGCTTCGTGGTGGTGACGGCGGACGATCCCAGCTGTCACTCCTCCCAGAATGAGCAGGACAACCGCCACTATGCACGGGCGGCCAAGATCGCCATGGTGGAGCCCAGCGACCCGCAGGAGTGCAAGGACTTTGTGGCCTTGGCCTGTGAGCTGTCGGAGGAGTTCGATACCCCGGTGCTGTACCGCACCACCACACGGGTCTGCCACTCCAAGGGGCTGGTGCAGTGGGGGGAGCGCCGGGAGCATACGGCGCCGCCCTACCGGCGCAACGTCCGCAAGTTCGTCTGCACCCCCGCCCACGCCTACGCCAACCACCCGCTGGTGGAGGAGCGGCTGCGGCGGCTGGAGGAGTACGGCTGCACCCGTGCGCTGGAAAACGGCCTGAACAAGAGGGAGATGGGCGACGGAAAGGTGGGTGTCATCACGGCCTCCGTGTCCTATGAGTACGCCAAGGAGGTGTTCCCGGAGGGGACGTCCTTCCTGAAGCTGGGCCTGACCTTCCCCCTGCCCATGGATCTGATCCGGGACTTTGCCTCCCGTGTGGAAAAGCTCTATGTCATCGAGGAGCTGGAGCCCTTCATGGAGGATCAGATCAAGGCCGCCGGCATCCCCTGCGTGGGCAAGGAACTGACGGGCCTTCTGTACGAGCTGAATACCCAGCTGCTGCGGGAGCGGGTGCTGGGTGAGAAAACAGATTTCCGCAAGACCGATGTGACCCCGGCCAGCCGTCCTCCGGCCCTTTGCCCGGGATGTCCCCACCGTGGCTTCTTCTATTCCCTGTCCAAGAACAAAAACTATGTCGTCACCGGCGACATCGGCTGCTATACGCTGGGCAGCGCCGCCCCGCTGAACTGCATGGATTCCGTGGTGTGCATGGGCGCAGGCTTCTCCGCCGGCATGGGTATTGCCAAGAGCTTTGAGCGGGAGGGCGTCACCGATAAGACCATCTTCGGCGTCATGGGCGACTCCACCTTCTTCCACAGCGGTATGACCGGCGCTGCGGAGATCATCTACAACAACGGCCGCATGATCCCCTGCGTGCTGGATAACCGCATCACCGGCATGACCGGCCATCAGGATAACCCCGGCACGGGCTATACCCTGCTGGGGGACGAGGCCCCCATGCTCAGCGTGGAGAAAATTTTCACGGCCATGGGCTTTGCCCCGGTGCTGACGGTGGACCCGCAGGACCTGACGGCTATGAAGGAGACGGTGGACCGGGCCGTGGCGGCGCTGGAGCGGGGCGAGCATCCCGCCATCGTCACCCGGAGGCCCTGCCTGCTCATCAAGCGGGATAGGTTCCAAAAGGGAATGTGCCATGTGGAGCCGGATAAGTGCCGCAGCTGCCGCAGCTGCCTGAAGGTGGGCTGCCCCGCCGTCTCCATGGAGGAGGGCAAGGCGGTCATCGACCATACCCAGTGCGTGGGCTGCACCGTCTGCGCTCAGGTCTGCCCCTTCGGTGCCATCGTAAAGGAGGAAGTGTGATGTCTGGTGTGAAAAGTGCGCTGCTGGTGGGCGTGGGCGGTCAGGGGGCCATCCTGATCTCCAAAATCATGGCCAACGGCTTCATGCAGGCGGGCTTCGACGTGAAGCAGAGCGAGGTACACGGCATGGCCCAGCGGGGCGGCAGCGTCTCGACGCAGGTGCGCTGGGGCGACAAGGTGTACGGCCCCGTGTTCGGCAAGGGCGAGGCGGACATTCTGGTGGCGCTGGAGAAGATGGAGGCTGTGCGCTATGCCGAGTTCTTGAAGCCCGGCGGCGTGGCGGTCATCAACGACTACGCCATCAAGTCCACCACCATTGCTTCTGGGGCGGAGACGTACCCGGAGGGCTGCGTGGAGGCCATGGCAAAGGTGTTCCGCACCATTGCCGTGCCGGCCAGCGACATGGCGCTGGGGCTGGGCAACCCCAAGTGCATGAACGTGGTGCTCTTCGGGGCTATGTGTGACAGTCTGGGCTGCCCCCAGATCGACTGGGAGCAGGTGGTGGCGGACACCGTGCCGGAGAAGGTGCGGGAGCTGAACCTCCGGGCCTTCCGGGCGGGCCGTCAGGCGGCGCAGCAGCGCTGAACAAACGGACCAACCACTCCGGGCAGGCGGCTCTGACCGAAGAAATCTTACCGGATCCGCCCGATGGGATCGGTTGCCGAATGGTTTTTGGCAAAGAGCTTTCTGGGCAAATAAGCTTTGCGGCAGCGGAATTTTACGCAAAAGATTTTTTGAAAGCAGGGCATCGGCATTTCTGCCGATGCCCTGCTTTTTCATGGCACCGTTTTTGGGTACTTCGGTTTTGCAGCACGGCATTTTGCCGATGCCATTTTTATTTCTATGGTTTTCTGACCGACGCCTGCCTTTCTGCTTTCCGACGCCTACCTTTCTGCTTTTTTGATACTCTATTTCACACATCGCAGCTCTGCCGATCTCGTTTTGTGCCATGGCGGTTTTCAAGGCCCACCGGACATGGGACGCTTTCAAAGGTCGAGGTGGACGTCCGATGGACATTTTTCCGGACGGATCTGTACGGCTGGACAGAGGGTAAAACGTCCTGTTTGGACACGCCGGACGGGGGGAGAAAGTACCTCTGCCGCAGCCGACGAAGGTGATGGGGGGTTGACAAATTTTTCACAACACTATATAATATTTATTGCAACAAAAAGCCACATAATATGGCTTGCAAAACGAAAATAACTAATATTTTATATTACATGACAGGAGAGAGCTATGGATATTTTTCAGAAATGCTATGAGCCGTCTCTGGCGAAGGAATTGAAGGCGGCGGGGGTGTATCCCTATTTCCACGCCCTCCAGTCCCGGCAGGATGTGGAGGTGATGATGGAGGGCCGGCGCCGCATCATGCTGGGTTCCAACAACTATCTGGGTCTGACCACGGCCCCGGATGTGGTGGAGGCGGGCATCCATGCCCTGGAGCAGTACGGCACCGGGTGCAGTGGCTCCCGGTTCCTCAACGGTACCCTCCAGATGCATCTGGAGTTGGAGGAGGAATTGGGGAAGTTTCTGCGTAAGCCCGGCATCGTCACCTTCGGCACGGGGTTCCAGTCCAACGTGGGTATCATCAGCGCACTGGTGGGGCGGCACGACTATGTGATCTGCGACCGGGAGAACCACGCTTCCATTTACGCCGGGTGCCAGATGAGCTACGGCAAGATGCTGCGCTACCGCCACAGCGATATGGCGGATCTGGAGAAGCAGCTGCAGCGGGTGCCGGAGCAGAACGGCGCCCTCATCGTCACCGACGGCGTATTCTCCATGGGCGGCGACATCGCCAAGCTGCCGGAAATTTGTGCGCTGGCCAAGCAGTACGGCGCACGGGTCATGGTGGACGATGCCCACGGACTGGGCGTGCTGGGCGAGGGCGGTCGTGGAACCGCCAGCTACTTCGGGCTGGAGGATCAGGTGGATGTGTACATGGGTACCTTCTCCAAGTCGCTGGCATCGCTGGGCGGCTACATGGCGGCCTCGGAGGAGGTGGCGGAGTATGTGCGCCACGCCTCCCGGCCATTCATCTTCTCGGCGTCCATCCCGCCGGCCAACTGCGCCACGGCACTGGCGGCCCTGCGGCATCTGGAGCAGCACCCGGAGCTGGTGGACCGGCTGCGGAGCCTGAGCCTGTACGCCCGGAAGGGCATGACGGACCGGGGAATGAAGATCCGGGAGTCGGCTCTGAATGCCCCCACGCCCATCATCCCCATTTACACCTACGAGACGTATCACACGCTGGAGGTGGCCAAGGAGATCTACGACCGGGGCGTGTACGTCAACCCCACCCTGCCCCCGGCCACGCCGGAGGGAGAGGCCCTGCTGCGGACCAGCTACATGGCCACCCACACGGAGGCCCTGCTGGATGAGGCCATGGACATTATGGCGGAGGTGCTGGTAAAGCATGAGTAAGGTAGCGGTTGTCACCGGAGGAACCTCCGGTATCGGAAAGCAGACGGCTCTGGCGCTGAAGGCGGCGGGCTATACGGTATATGAGTTGAGCCGCCGGGCGCAGGGCGTAGAGGGTCTGCACCATCTGGTGGCGGACATCACCCGTGAGGAGCTGGTGGATGCCGCCATCGGGGAGGTGCTGCGGCAGGAGGGCCACATCGACGTGGTGGTGAACAACGCCGGCTTCGGCATCAGCGGCGCCATCGAGTTCACCAAGACGGAGGATGCCAAGCGGCTTTTTGACGCAGATTTCTTCGGCATGGTCAACGTGAACCGGGCGGTGATCCCCCATATGCGGCAGGCAGGTGCCGGGCGCATCGTGAATCTCAGTTCCGTGGCGGCGGCGGCTCCCATCCCGTTTCAGGCCTACTACTCCGCTGCCAAGGCGGCGGTGAACAGCTATACCATGGCGCTGGCCAACGAGCTGCGGCCCTACGGCGTCACGGTGTGCGCCGTGCAGCCGGGGGATATCCACACGGGCTTTACCGCCGCACGGGAAAAGACCATCGACGGCGACGACGTGTACGGCGGCCGCATCAGCCGCTCCGTGGCCCGGATGGAGCACGACGAGCAGACGGGGATGGATCCGGCCAAGGCGGGGGCCTTCATCGCTAAGGTGGCCATGAAGCAGCGGGTAAAGCCCATTTACACCATCCGCTTTGACTATCAGTTTTTGGCCCTGCTGACCCGCATTTTGCCCTACCGGTTCCTGAACTGGCTCATCGGCGTGATCTACGGAAAGTAAGAGGGCTTTGTATTTCCCTATAAGGAAACGCCCCACCGGCATGGCCGGTGGGGCGTTTCAGTGTGTCAAAAAAGCCTCGCAGAGTTTGCCGCCCGCAGGCGGCAAAGAATGGAAATCATTTTCTCTCACGATAGATGCGTGAGAGAAAATACTTCTCAGGCTGCAAGTGTGGAATTTGTGCGCCTATGGCACACAAATTATGCGCACAGCAGACTGCAAGCCTTTTGTCGGAAAAACCCGGAGGTTTTTTCGACAGTCTCAAACGCCCCACCGGCCATGCCGGTGGGGCGTTTTTGCCCGGAGAAGGGGGGATGTGTGGTGCGCTGATCTCCGGGCGGGGGGGCAGACCTCCGTCCGAAGGGCCTCTGCGTTTGGGGCGGGTCAGCTTTTCAGTGCCAGCGTCTTTTCATAGGCGGCAATGACGGCCTCCATGGCCGCCGAACGGAAGCCGCCCCGCTCCAGCGCCCGGACTCCGGCGATGGTGGTGCCGCCGGGAGAGCAGACGGCATCCTTCATGGCGGCGGTGTGCTGGTCGGACTGGAGAGCCAGCTGCGCCGTACCCAGCACCATCTGGGCGGCGTAGCGCCGGGCCTTGTCACGGGGCAGGCCGCAGGTGACGGCGCCGTCGGCCAGCGCCTCCAGAAACAGGCTGACGAAGGCGCCGCCGCAGCCGGCCACGGCGCTGCCGGCGTCGATGAGGTGCTCCTCCAGCGGCTCCAGCCGTCCGGAGGCGGACATCAGGGTCAGAAAGGCGGACAGCTGCTCCTCCGTCACCTCCGGGGAGGGGACGTACAGCGTCAGGCCCGCTCCCACGGCGCAGGCAGTGTTGGGCATGATCCGCAGGATGGGGCAGGAGAGGCCCGCCATCTCCCTCAAGCGCTGGAGAGTCAGGCCGGCGGCCATGGACACCAGCACGAAGCCCTCCTGCCGCCGGGACAGGATGGGCTGCAGCCGGGTCAGCAGGTCCGCCATCATCTGGGGCTTGACCCCCAGAAAGATGTAGTCGCAGGTCTGGGCGATGGTCTCATTGTCGGAGACGGTGGCTCCCAGCTGCTGGGCCAGAGCCTGTGCCTTCTCCGGGGTGCGGTTGGACAGCAGCAGCTCCGCCGGGGCGGGGGACTGGGCGGCGGCATGGGCCAGTGCGCCCCCCATATTGCCGGTGCCGATAAAGCCGACTTTCATAACGTGATACCTCCTTGCGGAAATTGCGGGGCCTTTGCCCCGTGATTTTTTCTACTATCTTACACCACCTGACCCTCCGGCGCAAGCAAAATAAAAATTGTCAATCCGGGGAAGGGTATGGTATAATGAACCGACAAATTTTATGGCTCCCACAGGGAGCGGAAAGGAGCTTATCATGGAATTGAAGGGAAGCAAGACCGAGCGCAATCTGCGGGAGGCCTTTGCCGGGGAGACTCAGGCTCGCAGCAAGTACGACTATTTTGCCTCCGTGGCCAAGAAGGAGGGCTATGAGCAGATCGCTGCCATTTTCCAGGCTACCGCCAACAACGAGAAGGAACACGCCAAGATGTGGTTCAAGGCTCTCAGCGGTATCGGCACCACGGCGGAGAATCTGGCTTCAGCCGCCGCCGGAGAGAACTACGAGTGGACGGATATGTATGACCGCATGGCGCAGGAGGCCGAGGAGGAGGGCTTCACCGTGTTGGCGGAGAAGTTCCGGCAGGTGGGGCGTATTGAGAAGGCTCACGAGGAGCGCTATCGGGCGCTGCTGAACAACGTGGAGATGCAGCGGGTCTTTGAAAAGAGCGAGGAGACCATGTGGGAGTGCCGCAACTGCGGACATCTGGTCATCGGGAAGAAGGCCCCGGAGGTCTGTCCCGTGTGCGCCCATCCTCAGAGCTATTTCGAGGTGCGGAAAGAGAACTATTGATCCGGAAAGACCGGCGTAGATGCGGCGGGCAGGAGGACGATCCCCCTGCCCGCCTGCGGGTATAGAGAGGAGCGATGCGTATGTACAGTCCGGCGGAGGTGGCACGGCGCTATGTGGAGACGGGAAAGAGCAAGGCGGCGCTGCCGGTGGGAAGGATGCTGCTGCTGGGGATGTTGGCAGGGGCCTTCATCGCTCTGGCGGGGGGATCGGCCACCTTTGCGGTGAGTTATGGCGGAAGGCTGGCCGGGGCGGCGGTGTTCCCGGCGGGGCTTGCCATGGTGCTGCTGGCGGGGAGCGAGCTGTTTACCGGCAACTGCCTGCTGGTGATCCCGCTGCTGGAGCGGCAGCTGACGTGGGGGCGGATGCTCCGCAGCTGGGGCGTCGTGTATCTGGCCAACGTGCTGGGGGCCGGGTTAGTGGCGGCCCTCACCGTGGCGGCAGGCACCTTCGACGGGGTATACGAGTCCGTGGTGGCCACGGCGGCGGCCAAGGCGGGCCTGCCGTTCCTGACGGCGCTGCTGCGGGGCGTGCTGTGCAACTTTCTGGTGTGCATCGCCGTGTGGATGAGCCTTGCGGCCCAGTCGGTGCCGGGGAAGCTGGCGGCTATGTATCTGCCCATCTTCACCTTTGTGCTGTGCGGATTTGAGCACAGCGTGGCCAATATGTTCTATCTGCCGGCGGGGATCCTGGCGGCGGGAAGGTACGGCGTGGCGGCGGAGGGGCTGAGCTGGGCCTCCATGTGGATGGGAAATCTGCTGCCGGTGACGCTGGGGAACATTTTGGGCGGCTGTCTGGTGGGCGTGGTCTACTGGGCGGTGTATCTGCGAAGGGGGCGGCGAGTATGAGTATTTTGGAGGACATCCGGGCCTTCGTTCCCGGCTGCGAGCAGGAGCAGCGGGACCGGGAGGCCATGCTTCGATTTCTGGCGGTTCATGAGGACGCCTTCCTGCGGACGAATCTCACGGCGCACATGACCGCCTCGGCGTGGGTGCTGAGCCGGGACCGGCGGCGGGTGGTGATGGTGTACCACAATCTGTACCGCTCGTGGTCGTGGACCGGCGGTCACGCCGACGGCGGCCGTGATCTGCTGGCGGTGGCCATGCGGGAGGTGACGGAGGAGACGGGGCTGCGGCGGCTGGCGCCGGTGACGGAGGGGATCTTCTCACTGGAGTGCCTGACGGTGGAGGGCCATGAGAAGCGGGGGGAGTATGTCCCCAGCCACATCCACATGAACGTGACGTACCTGTTGGCGGCGGAGGACGATGCCCTACGGGAAAAGCCCGACGAGAACAGCGGCGTGGCGTGGTTCACGCCGGAGGAGGCGCTGGCGGCCTCCACGGAGCCGTGGATGGTGCAGCGTGTCTACCGGAAGCTGGCAGACCGTGCGGCGGCGTACATGAAAACCTGAGAGAAGCACCCTCCGGCGATAGCTGGGTGTATGTAAGACAGTATTGCGCTAAGATCGACGAAGCGGCACGAAACCGCATGAAGCTGATCGCACGGTCACTGGCAGAGCAAAACGGCGTGACCGAGCAACTGAAAGCTGAAAACCAAA
>ERZ840371.626-NODE-626-length-42195-cov-5.465330_pt1 | contig 42195 bp, 32 predicted proteins | sample MGYA00519937_ERZ840371 | MGnify/ENA primary metagenome ERZ840371 (study PRJEB31850, sample SAMEA3708873) | human gut metagenome | biome: human gut; feature: human-associated habitat; material: faeces | place: China | collected 2014 ... | reverse complement strand
AGCAGAAACCCGCCGAGGCAACTTCGACATTAAGCTACGGCTGTCGGAGAAGCGGTAGGAATCCTCTTCATTTATGGAGGGGAGGAAATCAAGACATTAGCTTGTCAGACGAAGGCAAAAAAGACAGAAGTTCCCCAAAAGAACAAACCCATCGCTATGAAAAAATAGGCTACCGGTTTATCGCGGTGAAAAAGAAATCTGGGACCTGCGATCAGCAAACACAAGATCCCCGCAAGGAACACAATAAAAAGCAGGACTTGGTTCAACATTATCAATCTTCTCCAACAGTTGGAATTTTTTGGGATTTTCGTTATTTTCCGGGCTTTGTTTTCTCGGCTGAAGTTGTGGCCGGAGCTTCAACACAAATTTGGCAAAGTTGGTCATCCTGCATCTGAGTAATCTTTTGCTCTGCCATGGAATGCGTCGCTGAAGATGCAAAAAAAAGGAAACCTGCAAGGACACCGTAAATCGTCCACATGAAGTTAGGGCCGGATTCAGCTAGTAAGCTCCAGACCATCAGGCAGAACATTCCGAGAAAAAGAAGCAAAGAAACAGTCTCAAGAACCGCCAATATCGGTAAAAGGAACTGACACAAAAATTCTGACCCAACATCATAAAAAAGGCCGAACCAAACCATTAAGACAATCAAAGAAAACAGAATAACTATTCCCACAAGCTTGAAAGCAAGCACGATATTGTCGTCGTTACGAAAGATAAACAGAGCGATTTTCTCTTGGATTGAAGGTTTCATTTCCTTTGCCTTTGTCTTCAATGTTTGTTCCGGGAAAGAACTATGTGCTTTTGACCACAACTTAGCGCTTAAAACAGGATTTTCCTATTCTGACAGAGAGCCATTTAGAAACCTGAAATTGAATGTTTCAATACGGTCTTTTTTCGGCTCTCTTTATTTCAACAAGTTAGGGATCAACACTTCCCTGCAGCCTTCAGAAGCGCGTTGCAGTCTCCTTTTTTCTGCTTTGTGGTCTTTTTCCCATCTTTTGTAATTTCCTGACAAACAGCGTCTGAAGTCACTGCCAAGGCGGAAGTGAAATAGCATCTGAATTGTTGGCCTTTCTTGGTAGCCACGCGGTATTCAACCGCATCCAAAGAGCCGGAACGCTCAACCAGCGTTAATTGGTCTCTGGAAATGCCTGTTGCAAACTCTGCTTTATCGAGAAGATCCTGTTCGGAGAGAACTGCGTTGGATACGTGGCCGCAGGCGGTCAGCAATGAAGATACGGCAACAACAGCCAAAAGAAGTTTATTTTTCATTTGTTAGTCCTCTACATTGAGATTGAATTGTTTTTCTGTTTTGAGGTCGAACTCACTATTCAACCCTTCGATAAGCAGCCATTGGACAACTGTACTTCTCGGATAGTGGAAAGTAACCGATATGTCTTCTATCAGATCTTTCAGTTCAATAGGAAGGGAAACAGTGAAATGGCAGCTCTTCATCATCCTGCATTTATTGCTTAGGAGCTTTTCACGAAGACGGATAAATCCTTCTTTGCGGGAAAGGTTTTCGGAAACCTTTGCAGACGGCTCCGGAAGATTTTCCTTAGGCTGGGAAACCTCCTGTTCCGCCTCGGGAAGGGGCATTGTTTTGTTTTCAACAATCGGTGGAAGGTTGTTCACTGTGCCGAGATTCCCTATTGGAGCAGACTGAGGATTCACCTCGGGAAATTCCGTCGGGACTTCTTTTTCTTCCGGAACGGGGGCGGTAAACCCGCTTTTTATTTGGACAATCCTATCGTCATAGTTCTGATAAAACCTTTTTTCTGCTTCCGAAATGCCCTGTTCCGCATTGTCTCTCAAGCCTTTTCTGACATCAATTTGGTTCATGCCTATACCTTTCTGTTTAAGAATTCTGTTTTTCTTCGTCTGAAGTGAAAATCGCCTGAGCCAATCTTCTGATTTCGTTGCAGGCTTTTGAGTCCGGATTCTTCATTTCGTAAACGCCGACTCCCAGAGCCGTTGCATTCCTGAAGGCTTTTCGCTTACCCAACGAAGTATCCAAAAATTCCAAGAATCCGCTTCTTCTGATTCGCTTTTCTGTGAGGAAGTTGTCGGAACCGGAAACATCCGCCATTGAAATGAAAGAGAGCGCCTTGAACTCGGCACCGAACACCTCTCTTGCGTCCGTGATAATCGCCTTCAGGTCTCCCAAGGCCGAAGTATCAACTGCGCTGGGAGTAATGGGAACAAGCAGGACCTCGGAGGACAGAATTGAAGCCACAAGATGAGATCCTGCGCGACCGCCGGAATCAATGATGATATGTTCATAGTCGGCTTGGTACGCTTTGATCTGAGTTCTAAGCTGCACCGGATCAGGAAGAAAGGCACAAGGCTGGATCGGTTCTATTTCCAACTTGCCTCTTTCGGCCAGCGCTTTGAAGGCCGAACCCTGGATGTCGGCATCTACCAAGAGAACCTTTTTACCGATTCCCGTCAGATAGAGTGCCAACTGGACGGCGGTGGTGGTTTTCCCGGTTCCGCCTTTTGTATTTGCCACAACGATGTTCATATCTAATTAGAAGAAAAAGTGGTAAATGTGGTATCCGAAATAAGTGATGACGCACAGGAAAGCGAAAGAGAAAATATCCAAACCCATAAGCCCTATAGCCATCATTGCCAGGAAGATTGTTGCAAGAGTATCGCCGCTCATTACAGCCTCACATTGTTTCTCAGACATTGCTTCAACTTTTCTTTTCCACGGTGGTCGTAAATCACCGTAGTACCGATGGAAGAGTGTCCGAGGGCGTCCCTTACCATCGATAGATCCACTCCGTTTTCCAGCAGCCTGCTGGCAAACGTCCTTCTTAAGTCATGCGGAGAAAACTTTTCCAAATCAGACTTGATTCCCCGCTTCTGTAATATCTGTAAGATCGCAGACGGCTGAAGTCCGGAGTGGTAGAGCATTTCTCCTCTTCTGTCTATCGGACAAAAAACAAAATCCGAACCGCCTGTTCCTCTGACTTGAAGCCACTTCTCAAAAAGAAGCCAAGCCTGCTCAGGGAAAAACACTTCTCTTTCTTTGTTGCCCTTTCCTATGATCTTCAGGGAGCGGTTTGCAGCATCGATCTTGCTTAATCTGGCTCCCGCAATCTCGGCTCTTCTTAATCCCAAGCCGACACCGCAGGCCAAAATCGCCGCATCTCTAAAACCGCCCGCAGTATTTTCGGCGAGACAATCCGTAAAGAGTGTTGCCGTTTCCTCATAAGTTAAGGCCCGCCCGGATCTGACCCGACTTCCCTTCACGCTTTTAATGGAGTCAATGACCATACGCTCGTGATCGGAGATCAGGTTTTCCTGCCAGGCACATCTGACAACACCTTTGATCGCCGCCAATACAAGATTGATTGTCGCGGGACTCTTTCCCTGTTTTTGAAGAATGGCACGGTAACCGATGACATGGGCCGCTGTAATGGTCTGCCAAGGACAATCCGTCCAATCGGCAAAACCGAAGAATCGAGCCGTTCTTTTCAGAATCTGCTCCATTCCGTCTCTGCTGCTCCCTTCGCTGAGAGTAAGCAGATAAAGAGCAGCCGGGTTGGTCTGACGACGCTGAGAAGAAATCGTTACGTCTCCCGTTGTCTTGGTTGTCAGTTCAGTCGTGCTCATAGTTCAAAAGCAATTAAAGTATTTTTTACATTCTTATTATATCTCTTTTATCGTTGTTTTGTACTATATGAATAATAAATTTAAACTTGAAACAACACAAAACTACTGTTAATACTATTTGTATTTCTTCTCAATTACTTAGCTTGGGATCTAAGTTGGATAAGTATTTTTGTATTGGTCTCGCATTCCTTCCATTTGAGATATTAGAAAAGTATTTGAAGTAATCCGTCTTCCGGAAGTCCCTTATAATCGGGCTTATACGAGGAGATACTACAAATCTATTGAAAGTGTTGCTACTTAATTTGAATTGTGTTTCTTGTAATTTTTGTACTTCTTGTGTTTTCTTCATATTGTTTTTCTAATTTTTAAAGTCTTTCTGTAGTTCTTTTAATACTATTTAATTTATTGTTTAATACAAGTGTTTTAGTAATTTAATTTATTATTGTTGTAGTTGAGAGAGTTTTTCAATTGCAAAAACGGAAATAGTATTCCCTGTAGGGTGTACTTACTCCGTTATCAAAACCCTATGCCCGGAAAAGCCTGCGCTCCGCTTCAAAATGCTTTTTTCATAAGATTGGTTGACTCACTCTACTGCCACCTTAAATGATGTTATTATTTTGAAAAAGTATGACTTTTTCAAAAAAAGGCGATCTTATGAAAATCAGCAGAAGAAAGAGCAAACTCAACAGACAGCGCTACATTCAAATTCCGCTGCTCAACACCAATAAAATCTCTGAGATCAAGTGGGCAGAGTGTTATTTGGCGATGGAAAAGCTGTTCCGAAAGCTTGGCATTAACGACAGAAAACTATGGTCGGCCACATACGCTTCAGATGACTCATTGTTGCCCGAAGCGCCCAAGAATATGTGGCTCGGTTACTACAAATGGCTGAATTACTTTTACGGCTCCGGAATCTATATCGTCAAACCGATTCGAGAGCTACCTCTGCACCTGGATGAAACTCAATACATAGCAAGAATTACCGAAAGAGAAGACAACAAATTCGACTTCTATTTCTCCAATGATGAAAAGGTTACGCTGGACAACCTTGATGATGTTGAGTTTGTCGGCAAAGTCCAAATTTTTAAAACAGAAGAGGAATTGATACCCTTCTGGTTCAAGCAGAAAGATCAATTTTCGTTTCTGAAATAAAAATACCCGAGTGTCCGGCTCAGTTGCCGGCACACGGGTACTTAATCACTTCCGGCCTTGGAGATTCAGGGCGGGAAGTTCATCACGAGGATTAGTTCTTAAAATTGGAAGCGATACTTTGCTTTCAGCATCTGATCCACTCTTCCGTCGTTACCGCCTCCAACAGAGTAATGAAGGCCAAGAGAATGATTTCCCTTGCTGGCGTTCAGACCCAGAGTTGCGTTAACCAAAGCGTTGTTCGTGATGCGGGCATCAAAAGAGTCCGAAACAGAAGAATTGCTGACACCGACTTTATGAGTGACCTTTCGATCTCCAAAGTTGGGCGTTACCGTCACATCAAGGAAGGGATCGAATTTCGCTCCGCCGTCTGTTTTAAGTCTAGAGCTGATGGCAACACCGACAGGCAGTTCAAACAAATTGGCGTTTTCATTTTTATAGGAGAAGCCTCCGGCTGAAAAATCGTCAACCTTGATATGCTTGTAGCGAAGACCAAGATGAGGTGTGAGCTTCACAGCGTCATTGACTGCAAACGGTTTTTCAGCACGAACACCGACCACGAAAGTCTTTCCATCCGGTTTTGCCTTGTAACCCTGAGACTTAATCTCATTTTTGCTTTGCAGATAACCGACAGAACCAATCAGGTTCACATACGGATTTGACCAAACACCGTAAAGATTGAATCCGAAATAGTCGATACTGTTTTTAATTCCGGCTCCGGCATTTTGGCCTCTGAGTGAACCTTTACCGAAGTTAGCGGCCAAACCTGCTGCCAGACCGTTTCCCAAGGCATAGTCGCCGCCGACTGTAACGCCGGAGATGTCGCTTCTGTAGCCGTAGTCAACAGAGCCTGCGGAATAATGGCGGGCTTTGCTGAAGGAACCGTTGATGTCAATCCAAAGATCGGCTCCCTTTCGGTCGTGGGTGTAACCGGCAAGGACAGATCCGTGTGAGTCAATTGTGTCCAACTGAGTATTGGCAATATTGAGAGCCATCGTCTGGGCACCTGAAGCTGTTCCCATTAACGCAATGGCGTTCAGCTTGGCCGTGGCTTGCTGAGTGGTGGCATTCGTCGTAATGGCTTCAATTCTGTCTCTTGCAATTCCTTCGGCATTTAAAGCGAAATTGACGGAATTAGGAGCTAAAACAGAGCCTCCGAAAACATCTTCAGCCTTGGCAGTAACGACCTTGTTGTCCACGACTTGTTTCAGCAGGTTATCCGTTGAAAACAGATAATCTTCAATGGAGCTGTCGTCTTTAACTGCAAAAACTGTGGTTCCTTCTTTAACGGCAGTTGCGTTCAACAGGACAACGCTGCTTCCTTTTGTTGCGTCAACCTTGTCAACAACTACCAAGGGAGAAGAGCCGTCGTAGCCGTCAAGGGCCTGAATGAAAACTTGTCCTTCGGAAGAAATCCCCAGCGTATTTCCTGTAGTCTTGGCGTCGCCAACGTTGACAGTACCGGCAATAGTCGTTCCGGCGGGAACCAATAAAGCTGATCCGCTCACATTGGATAACCCGGTGTCAGCCTGTTCTTTCGTCATAGAGTAAGCGGCCTTACCGCTGACGTTTAAAGTACCGCTCCAATCTTTATGGGAAATCTCCCCGTCAAAGACTGCAATTGCGTCTTTCTGAACATTGACGGTTCCGTTTCCTGCGAGAGCTGTTTTGGCCTGGACGTTGACTCGGCCGGAAAGATTTGCTACGGAGTCGTTGGTTTGCAATCCAACAGCTTTTCCTTCGTGAGAAACAGCGCTGATGTTAGATGTGGAATCGGCACCTCCGAGATTCAAAGTTGTGTTTCCGGCTATATCAATGGCATAGCTGTCGCCGTTAGATTCGGCATTGATATTGTTGTTTGTACCCTGGAGCGTAATAGTCGCTTCTTTTCCAAAAATGCCTTTAACATCGTCGTATTTATCCGATTTAGAAAGATCTTTAACGGAAATATTGACGCTATGTCCTTCGCTTCCCAGAACGACAATATTGTCCGGTTTAGACGTAGTTTTATCCGTAGCATGGTCGTTATTAAAGGCATAAACCCCGTAGGTTCCTAACGGTCGTTTGTAGGAAGTTCCTTGGCTGTAGGAGTCGCCAGCTTTGCTACCCAAACTAGCTCCCGAGACATTAAGATTTATGTCTCCTAACAATCTTATTTCGGACTTTTCGTGATGACTATAGTCTGTTCCACCAGAGGAAGGAGGATCTTGGTCGATATATAGACTGTCATTTAAGATACCAACCGCGCTCCAAAAACCATCGGAAACATTAATGTTGACGGTGGTCGATTCACCTGTAGTCACTGTTCCCTTATTTTTAATACCGTAGGTGATCGAGTAGTCAGTCCCCAGAGACTCTGCCGCTTCTTGATTAAATTTAACGCTAACTGTTTCTGACTTCCCAGGAGCTACCTCGAATGTTGTTGAGTAATCCTGGCCTGCGATTGCATTGAGGTTAAAATTCCGAGCATTGACTTCCAGTGTTCCCCTGGTGACATAAATTGCCGCTGTTCCGTTTGTGTAATAGGAATTTCCTGTGAACACACCAGCGCCAAAAGTATTAACGTTGAAAGCGTTTACAGAATCAGCAACGGAGATTTTAGTATTTGGTCCATTGGCAATGAGCTGTATGCCTACAACATTTGATATTCCAAGACCGCCGTCCTTTGTCAGAACAGAATTAATAGCGACTTCCTGGCTGTTCTGAAATTCAACAGAGGCTGTTAATTGATCAGCTTCTGATTCATCGACGTTATTTGTATCAAGAAAAGCGTTAATGCCTATCACACCATAATTACTCAATGTATTGAAAGCAACTTTTTCGCCTGCAAATACAGTATTGCTATTTTCTTCTCTGAAATTAAAGTTTTCCGCCGTGTAGTCTGTTGTACGGTTAGTGGAGAACACATTTCCTTTGAAGTCGGCTGTGCTATCAACACCAACACTTATGCTCCAATAATTATTTTTGCTACCAAACTTCGTTAGATCTACAACAACGTCTCCGTATTCATTGACTTGATCTACTTTGTCGGCTCTCAGACCAGGCCCCGACCCGATAATTTCGATATTTTCCAGAGCCTGAGCTCCGGAACCAAATAACGCAATCAATAAAGCCGCCAATGTGGTTCTGCATAATTTCTTATTCATAAGCCCCCCAATACGAAATCCAAAAAGATAAAAATGAAATTCTTCGGTTGTCCAAGTGATGAGCACTTATTGTCAACATCCGCGATGGTTATACTCTGCGGACAACACTCCCTCAATTAGGGTAATTTCTATGAAAAATCATTCAAATACGGTAATAAGGTAACGAAAAATAATTTCTTTTTCGTGAAATCCTTTGATCAATCATCGTCTTTTGGTAAAAGCATCGAGCGGCCTATGCTGAAGTCCTTAATGCTCTTTGATTGAATAAGTGACGACCCCGATAATTTCCCATTCTTGACCAAATTTCGGATGCAATGCTTTATAAATCGGATTGAAGCTGTCGGGAGTTAGAAAGAACTTATCGCCCTGCTTGTTAAAGCGTTTGACGGTAAATTCATCATTGATTCGCATGATAACAATGTCGTTGTTCTTAGGCGTCAGAGAACGATCCACAATCAGAAGATCACCGTCGTCGAGCCCTGCTTTGTTCATGGAGTCGCCAGAAACTCTGACGAAGAAAGTTGAAGGCGGATTGGGAACAAGAAACTGATTCAGATCAAGCGCATTGTCCACATAGCTTTCTGCCGGGGATGGGAATCCCGCTTGAACATACGAACTGAATAAAATGCAGGCGCAGGGTTCGGGATTGACGGCTGCTAAGACTGCAGCCGGCGGCAAAGAAGAATTAAGAATCAGTTGCTTCATTTCATCACTTTTGAATTAGTAATACTTTTTCAAAAGTATAACCTCTTCATCCAATTTTCTACAAATTCGACTTACTCATTATGTTGAATAAGTTTGCTTGCAACATAAATAATTCAAGAATTTCCTCTCTAAATTTTCATTGCGAAACCCTGGCACTCTAGGAAGGCATTTAAAGACAAGTTTGGAAGCAATACAAGCCTTGAGTTCAAAGGTACGATAGCCGGCGTTTCACATGATGATAAGTTAACCGTCTCGAAAACCAACGAGCTTTACGACAACGTTGAACATCTTCGCGATGTGATTTTCGTTGATCGAAACTTGGAAGGTGAAAACGGTGCAATCGTTGTTGGAGATTCCGGTTTACGCAACAACACAGGTTTCACAGGAATTAACGAAGCCTTAGCTACTACCATCCAGGACGGAAAGGAGCTGACCCTTATCGGCGGCAAAAACGACGGTACGGGTACTCGCTTTACTCTTGCCGAACGAGTTATCAGTGCAGTCGGTTACGGAGCAAAGCTCATCCTTGGTAGCTTGGGAATTAAAGACTCTACTGTCTACCAAGGACAGGCCGAACAGGTTCATCTCGTTGATAAGGGTGAGCTTAAGGTTGCAGCAGGTGATTATCTCGTCAAGAACCTTAACTCCTCAGGCGGAAAGACAACCGTTGATAAAAACGCCGTTTTCAGCAGCGATGATGTGACCTTCACTGATCGTGCGGTATTTGAAAACAACGGAACAACCGTTCTGGGTGCTCTGCACGGCTGGAACGGTGCAGAAGCTTACAACAACAGCAATCTGACCGTTAACGGACTTACCGAGTTCGGCGGAAGGTTCATTAACAACGCCAAAGCCAAACTGATCGGCACCGCTTACTTTGACGGAACTGTCCACAACGCTCAGGGCGCTCAGCTCATTGCCAATACGGTAGAAGTAACGGGAACCCTTCGCAACTACGGATACATGGAGGCGCTGGACGACTCGACCGTGTACGGCACGCTGGAGAACCCGGGCGAAATCCGTCTTTTCAATACCGCTGTCGGTTCACGAGGTGAAGAGGAATTCGGCACGATTGGAAATACCTACACGTTGATTGCAACGGGCAAAACAGAAGTTGCCGGTTTGATCGCCAATGCCAAAGGCGCAGTTGCTCAATTTACGGGTGATGGATCCGAACTTACCATTCTCGACGGCGGCGTGGTTTCCAACAACGGTACGCTGACGGCGGACTCTTTGGTTGTCAAGGCCGGAGGTCATTTCATCAACGGTGACGAAACTCAGCAGACTTTTGCCGTTTCCCCTCTGCGTCGCAAGGCTTTGGCCCGTGCGGTTGAAAGGGCCACTGAAGTAAGCGGAAACCTGGCAGTTGAGGAAGGCGGTACCAAGACCAACAACGGTATCGGCTACTATGGCACAGGTTCCATTGCAGGTGTTTATAACAACGCTGTAGGTGCTGAAGCATTCGGTGGAATCTCCGAGCATTTTGCAAACGGTGCCGGCTTGGAAATTACGAGCACAGGTCAACTGCATAACGCCGGAACATTCACTTTCGGCGGCCATCTCACCAATGCAGGCACGATTGACGGAGACGGAACAATCATCTTCGCCAAGTCCGGTCTTGACTCCAACAGTTTCGTAAACTCCGGAGTCATTACCGTCGGTTCTTTACAGGCTGACGGAATCAACTATTCCCAGACCGCAGGAAACCTTACCTCCGGCAACGGTTGGTTCTCCAATTCCATTGTTGCACTCACTGGCGGACAGATGAGCCATGATGTTCTTGGCGAAGGCAACACATATACGCTCGGGGCGGACTCAGGATCCAATGATGCGGCTACATTTACCGTCGGCACTTTGGACAGCTCCTCCTATATTGAAATTCGTCGCGGCGCTACACTGAGGACAGAGCACATTGCGATGAACGGCAGTAAGACAACCAATTTGGTTGGCGGTCGTTTGTCCACAACTTTGGATCAGATCTTCACTGATCTTGATTACAGTACTTTGAACCTCGACGCAACAAGCCCAGAAGACAAAGTTGAAATCAGCAGCAATCCCCAAATCGTTACAGGTATCGGTGACGTTATCGGTTCGGTTGCTCAAGGCATTGCCTTCCAATGGGGTACTGTTGCATTTGACGATGCTTCCTACAGTGCAGCTCTTGCCGGGGATGCGGTAAACAAACTTGTAGCCCTTGGTGATGTGCCGTATGAAAAACGCGGCGAGCTTGAAGTAGCTTTCAACGGTAAGGCTGCAGAAAGATTCAACGTTGATCTGGCTAATTCCATCAAGGCAACAATTGAAGGAAACCAGGCTTACGCGACGTTTGCCAATGAAACGCTCTCTAACGAAACAACCGACAATCCCGGAGCTACTTCCTTGGTAGTCGGAGTCAATGAAAAGAGCGCGATTGTCGTTCCGACTTCCGGAACACCCAATGTCCTTAGCCAGAATATGGGCTTTATGAACGTCACAGGCGTGACGGACGGTCTCTATATCAATAACGGAAGCCACTTCGTTTTGGTCGGACAGGCTATGCCCAACCCGAACCATACTCCTGTAGAGTTGGCTGACGGAAAGGTTTATGTCGGAGGACAAAAACCGGGAGCCGAAGAAGTTACACCCTCCAAGCTCACGCTTGGTTCCTATGGTTCAGCAACGGCTACCAAGGGACACCTCGCTGAGCTGAATTTAGGTATCGACCCGGCAACGGGCAATGGTGGGGTCGGCGCTCAGGCAGTTGTCAAAAACGGCGAATTTACCATCGACGTTCTGAATAACGGTGCCGGCGGTCTTGGTATTGACAGAGCGGGTCTTATTATCGGAAACGAGAACGACAAGACTGCTCAGCTCAATGTCGAAACTTATACGGGTGTTGACGGCGGCTCTATGGTCAACTACGGTGTCTTTAAGGCGACAACGGTTGCTACCCGCAATACAAACAACACTTTCCATAACTTCGGAACCTTCGAAGCCGGTACAGCCGACATCAGCGGTTACATTGACAATAGCGGCAACGCCACTTTTGGTGAACTTTCGCTTCGTGAGTTGGGCAGCGTCAATCAGAAAGACGCAGCGCTGACAGCTGAAAAACTCACTGTAGCAGGTAATGCTATGGGCGGAGCTGACGGTAAAACTGCCATTCGCGGAACTTTGGATAACCAGGGTCAGCTTTCTGTTTCCGATGAACTGACTGTCGCGGGCGAAGTGACAAACAGCGGCGAACTCAATGCAGAAAAAGCCGTCGTTCAGGCATCCGCCTCTGATGTTGAAGGTGCAGAAGCCGGCAGCTTCATCAACAAGGCTCTTGCCAAGGTCGATTCTTTGCTGACTGAAGCCGGATCTATTGTTTCCAACGCTGCAGACGCAGTTCTGACGATTGCCGGCGTCAACAACGCCTCTGAACTTCAGGGTACAGTCAACAACGACGGCACGATTAAAGTCGAAGGTACTCAGAGCGTTACCGTTGCAGACGGTGAGCTGAACAACAACGGCTCAATGGAAAACACCAACGCTTTGAATGTTGAAGGGGGCCTTGTCAACAACAAAGGCAACCTTGCTCTGACAGGATTGAACATCACCGGCGGACAGGTTAAGAACGCTGCTGAAGCTCAATTCAAAGATTCCGGCGTAACCAAGATCGAAATGGCAGAAGCAACTGATGTTGCCATCGCCAATGAAGGTCACCTTGAACTTGCCGATCTGAAGCTTCTTAAAGGCAAGATCGAAGGCGGTTCTGTGGGTTCCAAGGAACTGACTCAGGCTGATGTTCAGAAGGATGCTTCCATTGAAGCCGAAAGCGTTCAGTTCAATTACTTGAACAACGTCGGTACTGTCAAAGCGACGAATTTTGCCGCAGCAAATGCAGAAAACTCCGGTACGGTTGAAGCAGGCAATATCGTCATGGCTGAAAACGACCGCTTCGTGAATATGCTTGACGGAACTACTAAGGCCGATAAGCTCGACATCGCAGGCGGTGAATTTGTCAACGAAGCCGGAGACACTTCAGGAATCGTCCTGACGCAAATCGGCGCAGCCGGTCAATTCACGGCAAATGGTGACACCACACTCCAGCAGGTTGTATCTGCCGGCGGCACCATCAATCTGCATGAAGGCAATCTCAATATTGCTGAATTGGATGCCAAGGACTCCGTATACAACCAGACAGCCGGAAACTTCAAGGCCGATAAAGGCTTCTTTGAAAATTCGACTTTGAATATCATGGGCGGCGTGTTTGACGCTTCCGAAGTCCGTGATGCCGAAGGTAATGTAACCGGTCTTCTTGGAAACAACGTTGTCAATATTTCCGGTCCGAATAAGACACCGGTTATCAACAACGAAGATTCTGTCGAAGTCAAAGCTCAGTACAAGGACAACCTTACTCAGGTGCTGGCAGGTGTTGTCAACAGCGACACAACCGTCAACATCATGGAAGGCGGCGTTCTTGACGTTGCTGAAATCAAGCTCGACGGTTCCAAGGCCGACAGCATTAACCTCAAGGGCGGCGTTCTTCAGACAAGCGCAGATCAGATTTTCGGATCTGTGACAACTGAAGCCATCCGAATCGACGCTGCCGATCCTGAAACCGGTACGGTTCAGCTTCCGACCGAAGTTCTTTCTGCTACGACGGTAGGTGCGGTCAAAGACGAAATCAAGACAGGTCTAAATGTTGAGAGCGGCAACCTCGCTCTTGACGACGATTGGTTCAGCTCTTCTTTGATTGTCAGCGTGACCGACAAGATCGCCAACGCATTTGAAAATGCTGCTGATCTGACGATCAACTTCCTTGGTCAGATGACTGCTCCGTTCACAGTAACAACGGCAAATGATCTTGAAAAAGAAGGTCTCGACGTTGTTCTGAATCCTGGCATTGTGCTTAACACCACAACTCTGCACAACGAGTTTGCGGATGAGTACAACAAGGAAAACGACGCCAACCAGACTGTTAAAGGCTTAGTGATCGGCGCTGCATCCAACGACGAAAATACCAACTCTATCAATATCAGCATGGGCTTCAAGGACATTACTCATGCGGATAAGGTAACGATTGAGGGCGGTAAAGAACTCGCATTGGTCGGCAATGCCGTAAACGCCATTCCTGAAGCCTCTTTCGGCGATGACGCCAATAAGCTCCTGAAAGACGCTGCAGACGGCGGTTCGATTGATGTGAACGACGGTAAGTTTACGTTCGGTTCACACGGCGGCTCAACTCCGACTGTCGGTTGGATTCTTTCCTCCAATATCGGAGAAAACGGCTCTCTGGAAGCTAAGAACGGTGAATTTGCAGATTGGACCATTGCGAACAACGGCAACGTTCACGTTCACTCCAACGCAATCCTTCACACTAATAGTATGACCGGAAACGGAGCAGCTGTTAACGAAGGCAAGCTCTCGCTGGATGAAAAGGACGGCACAGGCCCGACATTTGACGTTGCAGGATCGTTTACGAACAAGGGCGAAAACTCTGTTCTGGACGCCTCCAAGGTCGAAAAAGTCACGGTTACAGGCACCCATGTCAACGAAGGCAAAGCAGACTACAAGGATATGCTTGTTGCTGAAGGCGGATCTTCGACCAACAGCGGAACCGAACAGGGCAACATCCTGACGGTTGAAGGCTCGCACGCCAACACCGGCACTTCCATCTGGAACGGTGTCACCGTTGCTGAAAACGGCAAAGGCGAAAACTCCGGTAAGCTTGATGTCGGGAGTATGTTCGACGTTCTCGGTGAGTTCGTCAACAAGGGCGCGGAAGCCGTTCTGGACGCTACCAAGACGGCAGTTACCAACGTCGCAGGCATCCTTCGCAATGAAGGCACGGCCAACTACGACGATATGACGATTGCCGACGGCGGTAAGTCTGAAAACGCAGGCTTCGAAAAGGGTGACATTCTCACGGTTGCAACAGGTGCCGAACACTCCAACAGCGGAACCTCGATTTGGAACAACGTTACCGTTCAGGACGGAGCCGCTTCCACCGTTGAAGAAGGAGCTAAAGAGACAATCAATGACGCTTATGTGGTTGCGGGTGACCGTACCAACAAGGGCGAAGTTGATGCGACCGGCGTTGAGAATACCGAAGTTACAGGTACGCTCGACAATCAGGGAACTTCCAACTACGACGATATGACCGTCGAAGCGGGCGGCAAGTCCGACAACTCCGGCTACGAAAAGGGTGACGTTCTTACGATTGCCGACGGCGGCGAACATACCAACTCCGGAACCTCGATCTGGAACAACCAGACCGTGAAAGAAGGCGGTACGTCCGTTACAGAAGAAGGCGGTAAAGAGACCATCAATGACGAGTATGTCATTGAAGGCGACAAGACCAATAAGGGTGAAGTTGACGCCAAGGGCGTTGAGAATACTGAAGTTAAGGGTAATCTCGACAACCGGGGCAAGTCCGAGTATGACGACATGACCATCGGCGACGGCGGCAAGTCCGACAACTCCGGCTATGAAAAGGGCGACATCCTTACTATCGACAAGGGCGGTGAACATGACAACAGCGGCACTTCCATCTGGAACAACGTTGTTGTTGCCGGCGGTGATGTAAACAACACCGGCGATATTGAAACCGAAAAACTGACAATAGACGACGGTCTGGTCAACATCGGCGAAGGCAGTCTCAATGCCGGTGAAACCGATCTGAACGGCGGCGACCTCGTTATCGGCAACGATAAGGACAGAACTCCTGAGAACAGAGTTACGGCTGAGATCAATCCGAAGGACGACGTTATCGACACGAATATCTACGTGAAGAACAACGGCGATCTGAACCTCGGACCGAAGGGCGGACTTGATTGGGCTGACTCCATCGGCTCTCCGACCGTACCGAGCGGAACACCGAGCAGACTTGTTATCACGACAAACGTGACGACAGGCCCGGGAGGTGGAATTGCAGTAGGTCCGGAAGTCTGGACGGATAAAGACAATCATGTCCAGATCGGAAACGGCGACCTCTACTTCGCTAAGGATTCTCTGACCGTTATCGACAGCTCCATCCTGACTGACGGTAAGTCTGCGTTCAACACAACTTCCGACGTTGCAAAAGTCACGGTTGAACCGGGTGCAAACCTTGTTCTTGGCAATATTGAAGAAGTCGGCGACTACACAATCGTCAACGGCTACATCACTGCCGGAAACGAGTCTAACGGTATGTGGACAGGCGGCTGGACAGGTGAGAACCTCTATGCACTGCCCCAAGACGGTAGCGGCATCAATTGGATTCTGGCGCTGCATAACGATCCGTCCAAGATCTGGGTGAACGCGACATTGGCTGATGTTCGCACCGTCTATCCTGACATCGCCATTCCCAACATTGCAAACGACGATCTGCTGCACTGCAAGAGCGGCGACGCAGGAGCGGACTTTGTTTGCCGCGTACTTCGCGACAAAGAATTGGATGTTGCAGGCAAGACCAAGATTCTGAACTCCGTGGCTAATATCGCCTTCGCAGGCGGTGCTATGTCCGTAGCGATGAATGACTTGAACTCGGCAACCGATTCCATTGAAGGACGCGTCTCTATGAAGAACGAAGCCTTCACAGAGTACGGCGTGATGCGTGAATGGGAACGCGGCAACGACCTCTGGATTGACGTTATCGGCGGCAAGCAGAAATACAAGAGCCTGAGCGCTACGGGTATTTCCAAGGCCGGCTATGACACCAACTCCTACGGATTCGTCATGGGCTACGACCGCAAGTTCTCAGACAAACCGATCATCTTGGGCGCTGCCTTCAGCTACAACCACGGTTCGCTTGACTCCACAGGCGACGTGCTGAAGACAAAGAACAAGTACGACTCGTTCGGTCTGCACGCTTACGGTGCTTACGCTCCGGTCGAAAAGGTCAACCTCATCGGTACATTGAGCTGGATGCACAACTCCTCTGATATTACTCAGTCGATCAATGCAGCCGGATTCAATAAGGCTGATGCGGATGTCAAGACGAATATGTTCAGTCTCGGTGCTCGTGCCGAAGCGACTATTCCCGCCGGAAAAGCCAATATCGTTCCGCACGCCGGTCTCAGATACGTCTGGGCTAAGTCGGGCAACTACGATACGAAGGTTGACGGTAAGAAGGTTTGGAGCAATAAGGCTGACGCTACGAACACTTTCCAGCTTCCGATTGGCGTTGCCGTCAGAACCGACATTGCAACAGCTTCCGGTTGGAACGTTCGTCCGCAGGCCGACGTAACCGTCATCCCGCAGTTCGGCGATACGAAGCAGAAGACCAAACTGTCCAACTTCAACGGTGTCAGCGACAAGCTCTCCGGCGAATTTGCAGGCAAGTTCGGTACGAACGTGAACTTAGGCGTCCAGGCTGACAAGGGCCCGGCTACCATCGGTGTCCGCTATGGCTTCACAGGCGGTACAAAGGGTAAGGCCGACCATATGTTCAAGCTTGAAGCCCGTTATCGCTTCTAACATAAACCCAAGCCGCTTATTCTGAAGCGGCTGCCAAGAAAGGGAGAGGTCCAAAAAATCTCTCCCTTATTTTTGTGCTTCGGTTTTCTGAGGCTCAAAGAAACACATCCAGGTGTTTGCAAACCTCTTCACGGCTGGTTTCCCCGCGATAGTCGTATCGCGATGTTGTGGCGACAGAGGTGTGCCCCATAGCACGCTGAAGAATAAAAAGATCGCATCCCTGTTCAAGCATCCTTGTGGCAAATGTCCTGCGCAAATCATGCGGACGAACCTTGCCCAATTCAGCCAATCCCGCTCGTTTTTGAAGAATCCTGTAGATTGATGACGGCTGCATTGTTCTGAAGAGGAGCTTGCTTTTATCTGCGCCGGGGCAGATTCGAGGAAAAAATATTCCGTCTTCCAATCCCCGCGCCATGAGCCACTCGTCAATGATCCTGTCGATTTTCTTCGGAACGAAGACTCGGCGCTCCTTGTTGCCTTTTCCGATAAAACAAAAAGATCGGTTGCAGCAGTCCCAATCTTTCATTTCCAACTGCACAACTTCAGCCCGCCTCAAACCGCATCCGAGCATTAGAGCAAACATAGCCTTATCTCTCTTGCCTTGATTCGTGCCGTCGTCGCACGCGGCCAGGAGACCGCAGGCTTCCTTTCCCGTCAGACTGCGCCCCTTTGGCAGCCTTTCATATTTGACGCCTGTCAACGCCTGAATCTTCAGGTAAGACGATTGAGGTATGAGATCGAGCGTCCAAGCCTCTTTTGCCACTGTCTTGAAAGCTGTCAGGTAAAGATTTTGTGTAGCACCGCTGCATCCTTTCTCAGTCAGTGTTTTTTTGATTTCGGTCCAATGATTGCGTTTTAGTTTTGCCCAGTCAGCGGTTTCAATATCAGAAGCTCCGAGAATAACGGCGATATGCTTCAGACAGTTGGAAATCGTGATCACCGAACGGGAAGAACCGAGCCTGGAAAGGTAGGCGAGAGCGGGATTCTTTTTTTGAGAAGTATTTGGGTTGGTGTTGAGCATTTTCTTCAAAAAATCTTATCTTAAAGAGTCGATTTAACTATTTACTTTTTTGATTTATAATTGTTAGCAAAGTTGCTAACAAATTTTGTTATGTACGAAATCGTTTACTTGGAAGATGCCTTGAATGAAATTCGGAATTGGCCGATCAAAGTTCGCGTCAACTACTTTCGAATAGCATCTTTGATCGAAATTAGAGGCCCAAACCTTGGAATGCCTCATACACGAGCAATGGGAAAAGGTCTTTTTGAAGTTCGGGCAAAGGGGGCGGAAGGAATTGGTAGAGCGTTTTTCTGTACGGTAAAAGGCAAGAAGGTTATCGTTCTTCACGCCTTTATCAAGAAATCGGCAAAGACTCCCAAACAAGATTTGGATCTGGCACTTAAACGAATGGCGGAGGTTAATCAAGATGGTTAAATACGCTTCGATGACACACGAAGAATTCTTTAACGAACAAATGAAAGACCCAGAATTTGTCAGGGCATATGAAGAGTCTGAAGAGGAATTCAAAGCCTTACAAAAGGCTATCGAATTAAGAATGCAGCAAAAACTTTCGCAGACTGAGTTGGCGCAAAGAATGAATACAACCCGTTCCGTTGTTTGCCGCTTAGAGGCCGGTCTTTCGAACGGAACACCTCCTTCGCTTGGAATGCTTAAAAGGTACGCGACTGCTCTTGGGAAAAAAGTGGAAATTCGTTTGGTTTGATCGTTCATTTAAAACTCAAATAGACTCAACCGCACGGCTCAGAACCCTCATAAGAGCGACAGAGTTGTGCGGTTTCGTTTTGACCGGAAAGCTAAGAAACTTGTCTTTGAATGCCTTTGCCAGGTCATCTGCTTGAGTTTGGGTAATCTCCACTCCTGTAACGATGACCTTTCCGCCTGTAAATGACGCGTGCTTGATCAAGTTCTGAGAAACGGATCCGGGAAGGTATTTTTGGAAGAATTCCGTCAGGCTGGTTTTTATTTCTTGAGGTACGGAGGAACCGAGGGCGACGTAATGCAATTCGAGATCTCCGGTTGTGCCCAGAGAATCTAAAACGTCTGAAGCTCTATTCGTCCAGACTGTTCCTGAAGAGGTTAAAAGCCCGTTATCGCTAAATTGGAATCCGTCACGGAAATCAATGGTGCCGGTGTTATTAACCTTTCCGACAATTGTGTAGCGGTTGGTTTCCGTCCAACTGCCCGTTTTGTTAACGTTGAGCGTTCCGCTACTCGAAAGATTGCCTCGGCTGGTGACTGCACCACACAGATTTAAGGCTCCTGTACTGTTAAGAGAACCATATAAATCGCTGTTTGTGATTGTTAGAGTTCCCGTATTGGTTGTGGCACCGTTAGTCTGATTAAAAGTAGTGATCGAGAGAACGCCTTTGTTAACCAAAGAACCATTCGTTTTTGTGTAAGTTCCGAAATCGTAACTGCCGGAATTGACATTGACTGTTCCTTGATGCTGCGTAAGGGCGCTTCTGTTTCCAACTCCACCGCCATTAAGGTTCAGCGTCGAGGCAATGGTCGTGGCACCGACGGTCTTGTTGCCCAAGATTAAAGGAGTGGCATTGCCGATATTTCCGCCTCCTTGAATGGTGAGATTGTTAAAAGTATTAGTTTCGACACCCTTCACCGGAATATTGGTTGCAAGGTAACCGCCGCTGTAAATAACGGCATCGCCATAGTTGTAGTCGGCATTGACCGTTTTGTTTTTAAACAACCCGGGCCAGCTTACGACAGAACCATACAGGTTGAGAGCCTTAGTGTTTACTGAGGCTGTTACTGTACCGTCAGTGTTATTTTCTCCGCCAAAGATAAGGTTTAAGGAGCCGCCCTGTTCAATTGTCAGTGTTCCCCCCACATTTAACCGCCCGGTTACGCTGTGGCGAGCCTGGTTATCAGAAACACCGGCCAGATCTATCGAAGCAGAACCGCCTCGGCCGCCAATAAGCACATTACCTCGAACATTTAGTGCGCCGTTCGCATTGTCAGGGTAATGAGACCAACCCACTGCTAAGCTCGTATGAACACCTTGTTGGCTTGTAATATTTACATCGCGGTAGACATCCAATGTACTTGTGGCAAACCCGCGGCCTCTGTGGTCTGTAGAACCGATAAATGCACTGTCATTACCACGGTAGGCATCATTTCCCTGATGGAAGTAGCTGCCCGTGATAATCATGTGCTCGGCTTTGGTGTAATCATGTGTGTTGTTATAGGGACCGCTGTGCTCTCTCTTGTAGTAGTCCCCTTCATACGTGTAGTCTGCTGCGAGAGCAGATCCCACACACAACATACCAACAGCGCCAACTACTACCGTTGCTTTACCGGCATTTTGGCTTGCTGCCGTCATAGCTTCGGAAACGGCGACGAAGCATCCCCGCCTCCGATTCCAAACCTTCTTAAAGATTTTGTTCATATTTATCCTCCTCGGGGATGTGTTTTTTATTCGGCCTTGGCTTTTTCTTTTTCAGCCGGCGTAAAAACAAGAGGGAGAGCATCGAAAGCGACTACTTCTTTGATGCGAACCCAGCTAACGCCCCGAATGCCCTGGAACGCAAAAACTTTCTCTTGGGATTCGGGATCGGCAAAGACACCTTGGAAAGCGGCAATCTGCGGGTTGATCTGTTGCGATTCTTCAGCTTTAAGATCAATGACCAGATTCGTTCCGTTTTTGAGATGGATAGTTATTCGTTGAATGTGAATTGCTTCTGCCATGTTTTCCTCCTATAGGATTTGTCATTGGTTTAAGAAAAGGTTTTCAAAACTCAAAAGCCTTTTCGTAAACCGAGGGGAGGAAAAATGGGCGCAGAATTCCGAGGCTTCCGCTTGTCGGGAAACCGTCTTGTTGGGATTTGACTGTTGTTGTTCATAACGATTTCTTCACAAAGCTTGGCAGGACTGTTGCTCACGTTACGAACCGAAAGAAAACTCTCACCGCCTTTCGTGCGGGGCAAGACAAGTTAAAATTCGATTGACCCGAGGGCTTCTTTGTCCTGCCAAGGAAGAAGCCGTCCACTCGTTAAAGTGGCCGTGAGCTCTCGGGTCTAAACTTTTACGTGGTCATCTTCGGCTCCACCTCCCGCTCGATCCAGCTTTGAAGCTCGCCTAAATGCTCGGAACGCATTTTTTGAATTTGTTTTCCGCATTTGATCGTGGCTTCGTAGAGGCAGATCTTCTTCATGCCCGTCAGACCGGGCTCTCTTCTGTCACCGACTACGTTCAGTGAGACGTTGGGATATTCTTTGTTGTTGATTCGCATGATTTTCACCGGCAGTCGGAGAACGAAGGAGAATAGAAAACCGCGCCGCTGCCCGAACGGACAGCACTTCCGAAAAAAATTCCCAAGGAAATAAATATTCCGACCGAGGAAGGAATGATAAAAGAAGAATTTTTGGGTCGTTGTTGCAGGCGCGAAAGTGTCTTTCCGGCAGATAACTCATCTGTAACCCGGGGGGATGGGTCGAACTTTCCATTCGGAAAGACACGGAGAATCCGAGTCAATAAATCTTCGATGCAAACCGCTAAGCCGAACAATGTCTTTGTTCTGTCAGTCATAAGCGACCTCCGCTTCCGTCAGAAAAGCCAGCGAAACTCAACATGAAGAAGATCACGGCTGTCAAAACCATGAGCGGAGAAATGAAGTTGATGTTTTCTCTGGATTCGGAAAAAAGCGAAAGAGTTCCGACGGCCAGACAACAGAAGCCGACCAGGAACAGAAATCCGCTGACCTCCTTCAAAAACATTATTTATTCTCCGTTGGTTTTTTATTGGTTTACATCTTGTTTCTATTTTAGCGATATTTATTCATCTTTTAAAGTTGTTTAAATCAATGAAATTACTTACTTTAATTTTTTACAATTTCGGGTAATCCAAAATTCTAATTAAGGGGTAATACTTAATACTCTTGTATCCCAATGATTTTTCAGTGTTTTTGATTTCAGATTGGATAGGAGCGTAAAACGGGGTAAGTTTTTCCGTTTTGAAGAAACGGCGACCATCCAATCTCTTACGGATGTACTGAAAACGTTTATCGAAAACCGAGCTTTTTCAGGAAAGGACTTATCGCCTCAACAAAGTCCGGATTGCTCAGTTTTTCAATGAGCCATCTTTTATAAACCGCCGGATTATTTACATCGAGGTTCAGGGGTACCAGTCTGTTTTTTCTCAGATATTCATAGAATTGTGAAACTGTCAGGCCCGAATTTTCCAGCTTCCGAGAGCCGTTGTTGCCGGAGAGCCAATCGCTCACCATGTCCAACTGAGCTTCCGTCAAAACAAGTTTTTTCTTGGAAATTTTTTCGGGTTTCCCGGCACCGAAAAACAAATAATCAAAATCTGATTCAAGGGCGTCTCCCTTTTTGGATTCCATGTTGAACTTCAGAGCGGTAACTTTCCTGCCCTCCTTTGTTTTGTTGTCGTTTTCATAAGAAATCGTGAACCGCGTGTGAGGGCTTTCATTGATTTCTTTGGTACTGAGATCCAAGACGCGTCTCTTGAAATCTTTAAGGACGGGATATGAGCCTTCATTGCAGCCGAGCGCCCAGCGCAAATCGTCGATCTTTATCGTCTCGGTCCATTTGTTTTTGGGCAAGCCTGTTGCTTTGTCCTTCATCTGGATCATGAGTCTCAAGTAAAGAGAAGACGAGTAGTTGCTTGAGAAGCCTTTAAGCTCTCTGGGCAGAAACAGAATGAAGTTTCTGAGGATACTTACGTGCTGAAGGAAGTCGTATGAAAACCTCAGCCCGATCATTTGCTTTTTTTCGTCGAAAGTGCAGGACTGAAAGATTCTGAATTTCTTTTTCCAGCCCGGTTTGTCGTCGAAATCCGTAAGTTCAATACTGCGCTCGTAGGCTTCATTTGCAGCTTTCTTGATCAACGCATAGGAATTGTTTGAATTTCCTCCCATTTGCTTCACATCTTCAAGAGTGAGCCAAATCTCCTGACTCTCGCTGACCTCCTCCTCGAAGTTGATTTTCGCAAGCGCCAACACAATGATTCTTGTCTCGAAAACGCTCAACTGTTTCGAGGAGCGCACGAACATATTTGAAAGCTTGACTTGGTAGGCAAGTTCCTTCGGGGAAAGCTCGGCAGGAGGCTTTGTATTGATCTTTGCCATAGTCGGGAAGCATCAAAAAAAGACGAGTCTTTTCGGGTTTTCGACCCGGTTGGAGAACATCCAGTCGTTAACGTCGCAAACGCAATACTGAGGAACTGAAGCAAAAGCCTTAACGCCTTTGGGAAAGCCGTTTCCTCTTTTGACAAGAAGCTCCATAACGGGCGCAGTGATACCGATATAACGCGCAAGCGTTGCTTTTTTCATCAGGATGGGGATGTTGACTATGGCCTTAACGTGAATCTCGTTTTCAACTTTGGCGATGTAGTCTTCGGCACGCCGATTTCGTTTGTTTCTTCTCAGCCAATAGGCTACTTCGGAGACATTCCAAACTCTGATGACACGGCTGATTCTGGTCGGCTTCGGAAAATCCTCACACCGGATATATTCCAGAAATTGTTCTCTATCGAGGCAAAAGACGTAACACAGAGCCGAGGCCCTGAGCCATCCGCAGTGGTATTGGCTTCGGTATTCAGGGACATAACAATCGGCGCTCTTTCCGAATTCAAATGAACTTTCAGCCATGTCGTTACGTTTATTTCAATAAATCAATTGATTTCGACAATTATAAAACACTATTTAAATCCGTAACATTCAAATCGAAGGTTCGAATCTCTGTTCAGGCACCAATTTTTCTTTATTATTCAATATGTTGTATAGGCGATTTACTTGAAAATCCGCTGAAAATTCACTTCCTTATCAGCTAATATGGAACGTACCAACGGATGAGAAATCCGTTTTTTTATTCATGTATTTCCATTGACGGTTATGAAAAAATTTGATGTCGGTCACTTTTCGGATTCAGAGGGCAAGTCGGAAGAGAATCTTCCCGATCCGGACAAACTGAGATCTTTTGAAGCCGAAGCGCTGGTTGAATGCCTGGAAAGAGCAAAATCTTCTCTTTCCGGGATTTCTCAATCCGCAAAACAACTTTTCTCCGATGATGCCGGCACGCTGCTTGCCACGGAGAAAATGGGTATTTCTTCGCTTGATTTGGAAAACTTGAAGAACGCTTCGAACGAGGAGAATTTTTATTTTCCTCTTCTGTCCGCCGACATTGGAAAAAAGGAATTCGCTCACGTTGAAATTCGCCGCGACAAAAAGCTTATTCTGGACAGCATTAAGCAAGACCTTGTGGAGCTGGCGATCCGTCTGTCCGAAGTTAGTCCGATTCTGTCCGAACTAATGACGGGCATACCCTCTTCGATTTCGGAATCTTTGAAACTTCTTTCGACTTCTCAACGAAGAAATTGGCTCTCCGAGAACTCTTTTTCTCTCAAAGTCCATCCTCTGGTAAAGCTGATCGAATTTAAGGATAAAAACTCTTTTTTCAATTATCTCTACCAATACATTTCGCTTAATTCGAAGACTCAGTACAAGCACCTCTCTTCCGTGGGCGAAAGTCTTGAGATCTTCCAGTCAAACGTCTTAAATACCAATTATGCGGATCCGGACGATTCCTTTTTCAGAAGGAGAGACATTGAAAACGGCGCATTCCTGCTGAATTTCGACGTAGACAGAATCCTTGTGGCCGATGCGACAAATTTTTGGAAGCTTCGTGTGCTTGCCGCGCCCGTTCGGGAAAAAACAAGCAGAGCGGATTTTTCAAGGATTGACGGGGCCCATCCCGAAGCCGAAGCGACTTATCGGATCTTTCTTGCTCTCTACAACCTTTTATCGTCTTCGAAAATCAATAAATTCACAGACATCAAGGCCTTTGCGACAGCACTTTCCTTCATAAAAATACTGGCCGAAAACACCGACCGGTGGACTCAGTGGAGTCCCGTAAAAATAAACCCAACAGCCGCCTTTACGATTTTGACTTATCAGACCTTTAATTGGTTTTATGACAGAATTGCGCTGAACCTATTCGACCGAGCGGAAGTTGATGAAACTTCTTACACCAAATTCTGTCGTCTCAAATCCTTTAAGTACCCGCTTGCATTCGCTCTGCTCACCAAATGTCCGGCGTGCGGAAACGACTTCCTGGCTACCAACACAATCAATTATTTTCGAGTCTGCCCGATTTGCGAAGGGAAAGTTCTCATTTGATTAAGCACTGAAAGAGGTCCAACTTCCTCCTTGGCAGCCCTACGCTCGAAGAGCGTTTTGAAAAACAAAAAATATTTTTTTGTTTTTTAGGTCTGTTTTTTTGATGAGTTATTAACAATTTCTCCTTCAATTCATTCTTTATTAATATTAATCTTTACTTCATTGGGGGCCTCCTCCTTTTTCCCCTCTATTCCAAAATCTTTTTTGACTTTTCCCCCGCTAAAAGGGGACAGATTTGGGAGTAAAGGGGGACAGATTTGGGAGTAAAATTTCCGAAAAGGGGACAGATTTGGGAGTGAATAACTTTCGAAAAGGGGACAGATTTGGGAGTGAAGTTATTAACATTTATCCCCGCAGTTAATTTAAAAGGGTTTATTTAGTTAAGTACGGGGCAGCTCTTTCGAGTTTATTTTTTGATTCTGTTTTTTAGCCGGATTCAGACGTGAAAGGTCAACTCAATTATGGACAGATTTGGGAGTTGCTTCGGCCTCTATTGTGTACAGATTTGGGAGTAAAAAAGAGACGGGGGTCGGAATCCCGTTTTTCCTGCCCGCCTTCAGTGTGAATCGCACAATTCAAAGGGTTTACACGGTATCCGAATCTGTAGCTTTCCCGTGAATTGTGTACAGATTTGGGAGTAAAAATTACTCTTCAACCTATTGTTTATCAAAGAAAATACTCTTGTTCAGCTGTGCGAAAAGGGGACAGATTTGGGAGTAAATCGGTTTTGCCTAAGAAATCCCCGGATTCCGTATGTTTTACTGTTCATCCAACTCTCTGTATTTAAAAGAAAATGTTGTCTCTCTACTTTTTAAAAGGGGACAGATTTGGGAGTAAAAACAACTTCTATTGTGTACAGATTTGGGAGTGAGACCGAATCCAATCAACATCCTGTTTTTAAATAATAAAATCCTTCAACCTTCCCATTTATGGGGGACAGATTTGGGAGCAAAAAGGGACAAATTTGGGAGTTGGCTGCGTGTGACGGCGCATAATTGACCGAAAGCAAAAGCGAGCGAATATGGACAGAATTACCAAAGAAGCACGAAGCAGAAATATGGCAAAAATCCGCTCAAAGGACACAAAGCCCGAAGTTTTTCTGCGCAAAGCGCTGCACAAGAACGGTTTCCGCTACCGCCTCAACTGCGCGAAACTGCCGGGGAAGCCCGATATTGTTCTGAAGAAATACAGGGCTGTGATTTTCGTTAACGGGTGCTTTTGGCACGGGCATCAGGGCTGCCCAAAGAGCAGGATTCCCGAGACCAACAAAGACTTCTGGCTAAAGAAGATCGAAGGCAACAAGGCCCGCGATGAAAAAAACATCAAAGAGCTTCGCAAAGACGGCTGGAGGGTTCTCGTCGTCTGGACATGTGCATTCGGAAACAAAAAACTTTCTGAAAATACCGTTGAAGAGACAATAAGTTGGCTGAAATCTTCGAATGAATTCCGGGAAATCTCCAATCAACAGCCGGCTGAGAGAGCCGTTAAAATCGGCACTTCGGAGGAATGAATGACCAACAAACTGAAATCTATTGATCTTTTCGCAGGCATCGGAGGAATCCGTTTGGGCTTTGAGAAAGCCTTCGGCCCCGAGCTTGAAACAAGCTTTGTCAGCGAATGGGATCAGCACGCCCAAAAGACCTATCGTGCCAACTTCTCCGACGATTTCGAGATTGCCGGAGACATCACCAAGATTGACGAGAAGGACATTAAGCCCTTTGACATTTGTCTTGCCGGTTTCCCCTGCCAGGCTTTCTCTTTGGCGGGAAAACGTCAGGGGTTTAACGACGACTACAAAGGTCTTTGCCGAGGCACGCTCTTTCAGGATGTCGTTCGGATTTGCGAGCTGCACAAACCGAAGGTCATCTTCTGCGAAAACGTTAAAGGGCTGACCATTCACGATAAGGGCCGCACTTTCAAAGTCATTAAAGGCGCCTTTGAGCAGATCGGCTACAAAGTCTTCACCAAAATCCTCAACAGCAAGGATTTCGGCGTTCCTCAAAACCGCGAACGCATTTTCCTTGTCTGCTTTCGAGATGACATTGCGCCCGAGGAGTTCCATTTTCCGGAGCCGACGGGAGAGAAAGTCTCCATCCGCCGGATTTTGGACGAAGCACCCATTTCTCCCAAATACTATCTCTCGGATGTTTACCTTGAAACGCTAAGACGCCACAGAGCGCATCACGAATCGCTCGGCCACGGTTTCGGCTACGAGATCAAAGACCTCGACGGAATCGCCTCTGCGATTGTCTGCGGCGGCATGGGACGCGAGAGGAACCTTATCATCGACAGCCGCGAGCACTCGATGAAACCGGTCACGCACATCAAGGGCGAAATCAACAAGGAAGATGTCCGCAAGATGACGCCCAGAGAGTGGGCGCGTCTCCAAGGTTTTCCGGACACCTACAAGCTCGTGCTTTCCGACGTACACCTCTACAAGCAGTTCGGAAACTCGGTGACGGTGCCCGTTATTGAGGCAATCGCAAAAAAGATTAAAAAAGTTCTCGACAAACAGGAAAAATAATGGCTACCAAGGCAGGCGCAGGCAAGACAGTCAACAAAGGAGAAGGCAGCGAGTTCTACGCTTTCCTTTACATTCTCGGCGAAACCAAACTCCCTCTGGTGGATAAGGATCTGAAGGGCACAGGAGGAGAAGTTAATTTTCTCAAGGTTCTACGTGAGAGCGCAATTTATGAATTTATTCCCGGTGACCGCATAGCAATTTCAGTTAACGGAGCAACCCACTACCTGGATTGTTCTCAAGCCGAAGCTGAAGCGAGAAGAGTCTTAAATCTTTTGGTTTCTCAAAAGAAGATTTCTCAAAGCGACCCCGTCCTCTGTTCGGCTTTAAAGCTCGTTTGGGCCACCAAACTAAGGGCAAAAAGCGCTAACAAGCAGGACTTGTCTGCTTCCGTTCAATTTCCGAATGTCCCCTTCTCGCAATTTATTGGTTTTTCCATTAAAAGTTATCTCGGCAAGGACCCATCAATACTGAACGCGAGCAATGAAAATACAAGAGTTGTCTATCAAATCTTGAAAGACGGGAGAATGCCTACAGGAACTGAGATTCAGAAATTACAATCTTTTTATCCTAAAGTCATAAATGGAAAAAAGACGGGTGATTACGTCGATTTTTATCGCAAGGCTCTTCAAGACGGATTCACCTTTCGATTATTGGAATACAAGGGGAAGAATCTCTCTTACAGCCTTAAATTGATAGATTCGAAAGGACCGGAGCTATTGGCTCGGTTGTTAATTGAACAATATTCAGCCCCTAGCACTCGGGATCCATTGATAACTTTGGTTGACGCTGTGGCTCAGAAAAATGATATACCCGAAGTACAGGATCTCGGAGACAACTACCTCGACAGAAGGTGCTCTCTCAGCCATAAAATCCAAAATATCCTTCTGGCATACACAACAGGGGCAACACCTGCCGTCAAATGGACAGGAACACAATCAGCTTCAGGCGGTCTGTTGGTCGTCGAAAAGGACGGTAGAGTCGTTTGCTTGGAACTGTTAAGCGGAAACGCCGTCGGAACTTATCTCATAGAAAACGCATATTTCGTACAACCGTCCTCCGACAGGAACCAAACTCATCAACTGATTATTGCGAAGGATATGATTACGATTGACCTGCAGCTTCAGATTCGAATTCAACACCCTTAAAGCCAAAACGGGAGAACTTCATGGAATTTCTAAACGGAGAATGCTGGCCTGAAAACGAATTTTTTGACCTTCCGGAAGAAATCAACTTCGATGTTCTTCCTGAGTTTAATCTAGCCAAAATTCAAATAGGTGCCAGGTGGTTCATAGGACAAATTGATAAAAACAATCTCGAGCCTTGGGATTCAAGTTCTTTTGGAAGCCAAGAGAAAGCCATCAAAAAAGCCGAAAGTAAAAGAAGTTCCGGGATTAAGTGGAAACTTTGGATAGCGCCGGTGCTAGTTATGGACTTTATTCACAGAGAAAGTCCTGAAGTCCGATTTTCTTGGATGAGCCTCCCTAGATACCTTCAAGATGTTTTTTGGCTCTCCGAGGTGCGCTTCAAGTGGGGAACGTTGTGTAACGGCACCAACAGTCTCCCTCTTAAGGAGGCCTCCTTCCGTTTGGTCAAACGCTTTATTACCCGTACAAACAACACAACGACAGACTATATTAAGTTAACGCCTTTCGAAGAAGGAACGGACTTCTTTTCACTGGAAACAGTCCCTTTCTACCCTATCGTTTGCGACTCCAAATCAGAAGGAGCGCGATACGTGTTGTCTTGGGAGGCGGCAATAGAAAGCTATTTCGCCAGAGATTATTTCTTCGACAACGAGCGAAATACAAGTCATGCTCTTAGTTTTTTTTACAACAAGTGAAGCAAATTTACCGAAACCTTGATTCAAGAGATCGGAGGCGGCCATTCCGGATCGGCAGGCAAAAGTCTCTCCCCTTATTTTTCAAAGATATTGGAAGTTGTACTCAGGGATATTTAACTCTATGGATAACAAAATAAATCTCAGCGCCCTGGCTCGAGGGCTGACCGTATGTCTGCTTGTTGCTACGCCTTTTACCGTCCACAACACCAGAACAAGCCCTATCTTGTAATCAAGATTAACATCGCCTGTCCAAATCACAGTGTTATGTGAGATAATCTCCCACGAGGTTAGAAATGTCTGCAGCATCTCATTCCTCATAAGAATTGTTTAGATTCACCAAAGCCCGGGCCCAACCGGGCTTTGTTGTATCTGATCCCTTTCGGGGCCCTCTACGGCAAACGCCGTAATCCTTTGCTAATTCCCGTAATTAAGGGATTGGCGTAGGTTTCGAGGGCGAGGACTTCAGATGAAGTTCATTTCCTTTCGTGGTCAGAGGATTGTAACCGAATCAACATTTCTGAAAGCTTGCTTTTTGAATTTTTAGTCGTTGCGACTCGGTTGCCAAAATTAAGGCAAGTTTGTAAAGATCCCGAGATGAACTGTTCGACGGTCGATCAATCTCGGGCCCATACCCAAATAAAATCCTCGCCAACCAACTAAAAAAACGTTTTAGGAGGCTCTTGTTCTGTCTCCTGTAGTTCCTTATTCTTTGTTGTAAAGGCTCGATACGTGCCTTAGCATAAGGATGTTAACGAGGAATGATAAACAGCCCGAAAAATTCCATAAAAAGACGTTAGGGGCAAAGACGGAAAAAGGTTAATAAAAATGGAAAAAGTTTACTTTTTTGATCTCGGGGAAAAAGATTGCTTATTGATTTATGAAAAATTCCTGAGCACGTTGTTTAACAGAATTAGACAAATCCAAAGAAAAGCATCTGATGACTATTTGACTTCGGAATTTTTCTCTTCTTCTCCCGAAGAGATTGTCCAGAGGTATTGGGATTCAGCGAAGGATCTCTACAACGCAAACCCTCTTCATTATGACCCTCACAATGAGGAGTTGGCTTCCGAATATTTAGTTTGCAGGTTTGTCAATTCAGGCATAAACACCCGAAACCACAAAATTTACAAGAAGTTTTTGAACGCCAATTGGAGTGCCTATAAAAAATACGCAGAGAAAAAGGAATTCTCAGAGCAAGAGCAAAGGGATTGGGGAAAGCATATTGTTCACTCTTTCAATACGTTGAACCATAAAAAAATTCTTGAAAGGTACTCTTTCTACACAAGTGAAGAAGAAAAGGTTCGAATGATGCTTGCCGACCTGAAGGAAAATTATCTAAGAAATGAACCTGACGGTAACATCAAGGAAAATTTTGACTACGGGCCTCAAAAGCTTCTTTCCAAGATATGCAAAACCATTCTCTCCGCGTGCATTTTTATTGAGGACCAGGGAGGCGCTCTAGCTTACCTTCGCAAGATTGAAGACACGATCAACGACAACAAACTTTCAGACTTGGAGAAAACCAATAAGCTCTCGAAAGAATTGGGAAGGAACATCTCAGGTTACAAAAAGGCATTACCGAGAGACTTTTTTAAGGATATGGGGTATGAAATTTTTGCGAAACCCGACAAGCACACAGTTGTAGCGTTCAGTGAGTTATTCCTGGAGGTTCCCTCTTCTGATGATGAAACTTCTGAGGATAAAACTTGTGACATTGACGAAGTTGTTTCAAGCATCTTTTTAAAAATGGCAGAAGCCCTATCTCTGTCAGGGATAAAGACCACGGCTTTTAAGTTGGATAAAATCGTCTGGTTACTAAGAAGCGGCCATTACTATCTGCATTACAGAGGAAAGGGAAAAGATTACCGACTGAGTGACAACGAGTTTAAAGAGTTTTGTGAAGACCTTTTGCGTTCGTTGCGACAATCTAAGTACCGTTAACTTTTCGTTCTTACTCGATCGCCCGGGCCACAGATGACAGGCAAACATGAGCCACAAAATCTGTTTCATCCGATGTTTCAAAGATATTGAAAGTTGTACTCAGGAATATTTAACTCTATGGATAACAAAATAAACCTCAACGCCCTGGCTCGGGGGCTGACCGTATGCCTGCTTGTTACTGCGCCTTTTACAAGCCTTCAGGCTGCGAGCTTTGATTGCTCCAAGGCAAGAACCTACCAAGAAAAAGCTATTTGCTTCAATCCTGATCTGTCCCAACAGGACGAGAATTTGTACGCAATTTACAAAAAAGCTAGGAAAGCACAGGCAAACAGCCCGGAGTTTAAGAAAACTGCCAAAGCTCTTTACAAGGAGAGAAACCGCTGTAAGACGGAAGAATGCTTGCGTGATTGGATGATTAAGGCGTCCGACACATACAGAAAATTAGCCGGAGAAGACAGTTCCGTTACATTGGATAAGGCTTTGCAAAATCCCGATATTTCACCCTCCGATGCAAACAAACCGGCAAAAGCGCCGCAAAAGGTCGAATCGTTCGAATTGCCTCCCTCTTCCGGCGGACTGACTGTTCTCGGTTTCTTAAAGCTCGGACAAACCACACCGGAAGAAGCAGTGGCGTGGCTGAAGGAAAACCATAAGTACAACCCGAAAGACACCGAAGTACAGGATCTTCACGACAAGAGGCTGGAACCCAAGTTCGGCAAGATGACAGTCATGGGCTTGCCCTCTCTAATCGGAGACCTGGCCGACAAAAGTTATCTCGCCTTCGTAGGCGGAAGGCTTTATCAGGTGGCTCACGACATAAAGGAGAGCAAGTACAAACATATCCGGTCAAATTTAATTGAAAAATACAATCGGATGGACTGTCTGCAATATGACGAACACGATCTTGCCGCGCAAGGAAAAGCTTGGAAAAAGGCTATGGAGTTCAAAGATCAGGTAGTCCGAAAAACTCATGCTTGGACAGCCGAGAGTCAACAGCTCTTTGATTCCCTATATGAAATTGAGCGATTAAAGAATTCTGTTTGTTTTGAAGAAAAAGTTGTTGATTTCCCTATTGAAATAATCCGACAGGGAAAAATCATTCAGCTTCAGTATCAGGATGACCGTACCAAATCCATAATGGACAAATACCTTCGGGATTTGGAAAACAAAGAAAAAGAAGCAAAATTTCTCAAAGAACAAAAAAAGAATAAGGACACTCAAAATCTGCTTTAAGAATAATTCCCTTATTGTTTGATAAGCAGAAATCTGAGGTAGCCGTCCCTTCCGGTTCGGCTACCCGAATAAAACCCTCACCAACCAACTGAAAAACCGTTTTAAGAGGCTCTTGTTCTGCCTCCTGTAGTTCCACGGCTCCAACACCTCGGAGTCTCTCCAAAGACCGATTTTGGCGTTTTTGGCTGAATAGTGAGCCGCTGCGTACCTTTTCTTGTATCCATAGGGCAGTTTATGCAGGTACTGCCAATAGGCCCATGCCCAGCCTGCACCGATGACTTCAAAAGAGGCATCCCGCCGGTAGTCTTTGCCGAAATACACCAGCCCTACTGTTCTGCCGTAGCCGTCGGTGTCGATTACTTTAACGAAGACTCTTTTTCCGAGAATGAGGTTCATCAGGAATCTCTGAGACTCAAGCCCGCTTCTTTGATCATGCTCCGGCGCGTCTTCTCCGGCCAATCGGACCTTGGCCTGCGCAAAACCGCTTTGGACGAGTACGGTATCTCCGTCATAGACTTTGATCACAATGCCGAAGAAATCCTTTTTCGGAGCGGATCGCAGCCACGACTTCAGGATGACCGCTCCGACAAAGATCAGGGCGACAAAAATGAATACGAACAGAATCTCTTCCATATCGGTTTAGTTCTCAGTTATTGAGCGAATCCCTGACGTTTCACTTGTACATATTCCGGCAGACGACATAGAAACTCATCAGGAGCACGCAGAGGTTAAGCGGAAGCACCCAGACCGGAAGCGCAATCGGAATGAAGAACACTAAGAAAGCGAGCATGGTTAAGGCGCCTCCGATTTTCAGAGCGGCATTCTGACTGGTTGGGGACGCACCGTCGTACCCGATCTTGCGTTTCTTCCAGACGTACACGCCGTCGATAATCAAAGGAACTGCGAACAGTCCCAAAGGCCAAAGCCAAATCAGCGTCTGAGAGATTCTCAGAATGACGAGGTAAACGGTGTAGAGAAACGAATTGCGGCGATCCCGCAGAGTCGGAAGAAACTTTTCGCCTATCTGAGCCATCTTTGCGCTCAATTTGTTATCCGCCCTGATCGGCGCAAACAGGCCGTTGACCTTTTCCTCGATGCCCGTGCCTTTCATTACGGTTGTGTAGGCTTTGTTGGCTTGAGTCGCCACAAACTGTCCGGCGGATTTTCCGTAGGCTTGCGTGAGCGATGCGTGCTCTTGCGACACCGCCCGGGCGGAATACTCGCTCGGCAGCAGGATAACCAGGGACACAAGCTGAAGGACTACCAAAAAGAAGATGGATCGAAACAACGACGGCAAACCGTTTTGTCTTGTAGCTGCAGATTCGGGCATAACTGCTCCTAAAAAGTTCAAAAACTAAATACGGATGTCGGGCGGGCAAACCGGACGGAAAGGTGGCGGGAAAAAGTACCGGGAACAAATAAATCAAAACGGACTTGGTTGTCGCTGTAGGAAGAACTTGTCCCTGTTTCGGAAACCGGCCGTACTCTCTCCTTTTCTTCGTTCCTTTGAAAGCCCTGAAACTCAAAGCTTTGGCAAGAACCCTTGTTTACCGGGAAAGCCGTAAACCGGGCAAAATCAGGAACAAACGGACCAAGTTCGTGCGTCTCATCAGAGCAGACGGGCAATGTCGGTCCGATTCCGAAGTTTGTTCTTTTCTCCGATCCGGATACCTGTCGCGACATTTGTCAATCTCTAATCCAAAGGCACTTCTTGGCGATTCTTTCGAATGGCGTTCCGATTTTTCCGATATTTGCACTGCGCTCAAGTTTTGCCTTTTCCTCCGAGAGGATCGGAAGTCTTCCCTTGAAAATCTTTCCGCCCGATAAAGACGCGAAATACTCCAAGTCCGGCAGCATTCCCAACACCTGGGGCGGCACGAGTTCGGCTTCTTCTTCCATCAGGCGCTCTCCCGAGTTTGCCGAAGCCGTCATCGGGTTGTCTGCGGAGATGCTCGTGGACTGCGTGTGCATGACGTAATTGATTTTTGTCTTCATGCAGTTGTCTGAGAAATACTTCATGGACTCCGCGCTTCTTAAGCGCAGACAAATCATATTGTTGAAGTTGCCCAAGGCCGATTCCGTCTTGTCCTTGCTCTCAAGCCTTGTTGTGAAGTCGGCAATCGTCTGCGAGGCGCAGTAAATCTGAAACTTCGCGCCGCGTCCTTTGTTAAGCAGTGCAATCAAAGGATCGTTGGCGATTTCCGCACATTCGTCAACGAAGATGTTCAGCGGTTCCATATCTCGGTTGTAGTTGTAGCGGTCGGCTGCGACCTGAGCCAGGTCCGAGAGCAAAATGGCGCCCAAAGAACGTCCGGCCACCTGATACTGAAGGGTGTTCAGTCCGATGTACACAACCCGTCTCCCGTGCGTCAGATCTTTGAGATTCAGGAAGTTCTCGTCCGGAGCATGAGATTTGGGATTGACAATCGTTCCGATTTCTCCGGCGGTAAGGTCGGTTAGGCCCGTCGTGAGACTTGTAAGCATTTTGCCCAGATGTTCCTGATCGTGTTCAAAGTAAGAAACAACCGAAGCCGCGTTCCTCACTGCGCGGGAATCGTCTTCCATCAAAAACTGTCTGAGGTAAGCCACCCAATACTGAGCTTTCTGAAAATCATTAAGCATCACGACTGCCTGCTGCTTGTTCCTGGATACCGACATCGACCCTTTAAGAACATTGACGCCGGAAATCCCTTCGGGGAAGTCCTCCGTGCAGAGCGCAATTCTCAAATTGCTTTCGTAATCCTCCTTTTGAGAGGCAAGCTGCTGAACAATTTTGCAAACCAAGGACGGAAGGCTGCCGCTTTGCACGTACTTGTAAAGGTTGTTCAAAGTCGGCTTTTCGCCCGCCATCGTCATGCCTTCGAAAATGCTTGTCGCAAAAGCCGTGGCGTACTTCTTGAAATCGTCGTCGCCCGGCCCCATAAGGCATTTGATTCGGGAAGCGAGTTCCGTTGTTTCTTCGAAGTTTGCGAGCGGGTCGATTTTTGCCGAGTGTTTCGGATCCTTGAGCTGAACGGACACAAACAACTGAGGCTTGCCCACAATCTCACAGGCCCTCTTAGCGTTCTTTTCCAGCTCTTCGTCTCCTTTCGGATCGAAGATCAAAACGGACTCCCCGCGCATGATCGCCTGAGAAATCAGCAGATCGAAAAGTCTTGTTTTGCCGGCACCGGTCGTCCCCAGAATCAGCGTATGCCCGCTGATGTGGCTTAACGGCTGATAGATGTCCGTTTCCTCGCCCAAGCCGTGAATGGCCGAAAGCCCTTTCTTGGCCGCCTCTCCGGTTTTATCCGAGAAACCGCCCGAACTGTCACCGACGGGCTGAAGATCCAGAGACTCAAGGTTCCCGCTCACAATTTCAGTGAGCTTTTGGATTTGGTCTTTTTCCCACATGAACCCGTTTCCGAGCCAAACCGCTTTTGAGGTTCCCTTGATGTCGTCGTAGGACATCCCCGGTTTGTACTCGGGAAAAACCTTTTCTTTCAGAGCCTCGAAGTCGGTGAAGACAAGATCCATGCCTCTTAATTTTTTGTGCTTCTCATTGATCTGCACGGCCTGATGTCTGCGGTAAAGCGACATTGCGGCACAGGCCGAGGCGGTGGCCGCCCACACGGGCCAAACGGCAAAACCGTGAGTGGCAAGGTAAACCAGCGAACCGATTCCGCTTGCAAAGACGCCCTGCTGCCACCAAAAGGCTTGCGTCAGTTCAAAGTTGGGTCGATAAGACCGCTCATACTTTGTGGGATCGAATTTCATTTTTTTATTTCTCCTTGGAATTCATACGGGCCGCAATTCTGTTTTTTCTGAAAAAGAGTGAGACCGTCGAGAGAAGCTCCCCGGTTTCGTGTGCTTTTAAGTTTCGGGCTGCCAAGAGAGACTTCCACTTCTCCTTGGAAATACTGCAAATGACGCCCGAGCTGTCCTGCTCGTAGCTGATTTCGTCGATTTGGATGAAGGCGCCGCCTCCGCCTGTGAGTTCCTCTTTGATTTGATAGAGAAACCGCAGGTTGTCATCGGTATTGGATGAGGCCGAGCCGGTGCCGGCAACGCTTTCTTCAAAGCGGGTTTCGTCGTCCCGTTCTTCAGCGTCGGATGCTCCGGATCCCGACTCATCCCACGGACACTCATCGTCGGAGCCATCGGGGAATATTTCGCCCGTCTCCTCGTCAACCCGTCCGTTTCTGCCTGCAGCTTCGTTTATTTCATTTTTATTGTTGTTTGAATCAACGGATTCTCCGGTTTCTCCGGACTCTCCGGGAGCCGCGCCAGGATTACTTTCTCCGTTTCCTTCGGGGCTTTCTCCGGAAACGCCTTTATCGGCGGAAGTGTTTCCGTTTTCGGCTGCATCAGACGGTTTTCCGCTCATCCGGGACCCTTCGGCGGACAGACTTTCTCCGTTTGACTGACCTTCTCCGGTCTTTTCTTCCGGGTTCTCTGCATTTTGACCGGGTGAGCCACCGCTGCTCTCTGAACCGCTCCGAGTTTGTCCGTTTGCGTTTTCCTCTCCTCCGGGTTGTCCGGCAACTTCCGGGGAATTTTGATTCGGTGTTTCAACACCCGTTTCCATCGGATTGACCTCTTCGGAAATTCGGGCGTTTCTGAAGCCGAAGTTCTGATCGCTTCTAAATTTTTCGTCTGCCTCGTTTTCGTGTGTAGCGTTGTAGAGGTTTTTGAAATACAACTGAACGTCCGCCGAGGGCATATCCACGGCTCTCACCAGAAAGTTCACTGCGTTGACCGTGAGCGCGTCGGTAAAGACGACGGAATAGTCCGACGAGAAAGGTTCCTCCGTTTCCCTTCCGTCCTCGCCCTGGAAGTGCGAAAGGAATGAATTGGGATGAACCTGAACAAAAGGCTTGAGGAACTTTTCAACGCGTTTTGTCAGCAGATTTGCGGGATCCTCGTCGTCGGTTTCGGGATTTCTGTAGACGGAGCGGAAGCGACCGCAGAAGAGCACCCAAGCATTGACGCGAACGCTCGTCGCGTTTACTTCTACCAAGGGAAGGATTTCGGAGCCTTCGCCCGCAACACACTCTGCTCGGTTCGTGAAAAGCGTCGCCAGCTCGATGAAGAGCGGATAAAACTCCGAGTTTTTAAATTCCTTCGGGAAACATCCCCGATCAACACCGATTCGATAGGCTTTGAGCGCTTTTTCATAGAATTTTGCGAAATGCACCACCAAGGCGCTGTCGGTTTCAAACGGAGCAAATCGGATTTCTCCGGGAAGACCTGAGGCCGACGGCGATACGCCGCCCGCTTCCGAAGAAGCTGCGGCTCTGCCGGGAAGATCCGCTTGTCCGACGGAAGAAGTGTTTCCGTTATCTCCCGGTACAGACCTGGGACCGACATCCGCTGCAGGCGATTTTTCCTGCTTCGGATCTCTTTTCTTAAAAATCTTTCGCGGAAAAATTTCACTCGGAATGTTGCCCTGAGACGCAAAAGACCAAAGCCATACGCGGTCTTTTTCCTGCTCGGGCTTGAATTTGAGTTTCTTTAACGTGTGAGGACTGCCGCAGACCGAAAGCCGTTGGGCAAACGGGTAGTAGCGCCAGAGAAACCGAGTCGTTGTTTTATCGGCAAAGTCCGAAAAGGACGGAGATTTATCCAGAGGATTGATTCTTTTGCGTTTGACCCGATTCTTCGGAAAATTCTTGGCGGCGCTCCCCGTCCCGTTACCGAGATCAGTGCTTGCATTTTCTCCGGGTACGCCTGCCGATGAATCTTCACCGGGTTTGTAATCGTCCCAGCTCCAATCGGACATATCCGCCCCGTTTTCCTCCGAATCCGTTTCCGGGAACACGGTGGGTTCTTCCTCTTCCTCTTCTTCGCAGAACTCCGACTCAACAAAAAGCGGGACATGAGGAAAGTTCCGATAGGTTTTCCATCCTCTTTCTTCCTCATTGAACATGGGATCGGTGGTATCGAGTTCGGGATGGTACTGAAGCAGAGTTCGGTACAGAGGAAGAGCCTTTTGATTTTTGTCCGGCTCAAAGCCTTGGATAATCACCTCTTCCTTGTTTTCCGAAGAAGTGCTTTTTTGCGCCTGCGGCTGCCTTTTGACCGGAGTCAGGTCTTTTTCTCTTTCGATTTTCTCCGGTACTTGGACTTCTCTGACTTCGGCGTCGTAGAAACGCGAATAGCCGAACTCCTTCAGAACTCTGTCCACGAGGTTTTTGGCCGCTCCGAAAAATCCTTTTCCGTGATATTCACTGAAAACCTTTGTGACGCGGGCGTCCCTGTCGCGCTTGATTTCCTTGGTTCTTTCGAGTTTTTCTTCCGTCAGTTTTTCCAAAGGATTTCTGCCGTACTTCTCGTTTTGAATTTTCTCGGCCCTTGCGCGTTCGATTTCTTCTGCCGTGCGGAAGATTTCTTCGGCCCTGCCCTCTGCCTTTGCGCCTCTGCTTGCCGACGTGAAGAGCGGATCGTCGGCGTCCACAGGCGCGACATCCGTGCAGTCGTACACAAATCCTTCAATCGAAGACACCAATCCCGTAAAAGGCGGATGCGTGAGCCACACGGCGCGTGTCGGCATTGCCGCACACTTGGGCATGACGGTGAAAAAAGGTGACTCGAAGTAATCGCCTTTGGGCGTGTACTTCGGGTTGCCGTAGATCAGTCCGTTGTCCAGCAGCCACTGAGACAGTTCGTCCTTGCGCTGAATAAAGCCGACCTTCTTACCGTTGCTCTCCAAAAAGGCGCACAGCGAACTCAAGGCCACACGGTTCCAATCAATGAAACACTTGCCTTCGATCACAAAAACTTCGGCGTTGACCTTGTTGATCTTCCAAAAACCCTTGGACAGGGCAAAGGCAATTCCGTTGAGAAATGCCGAAACGACCGAGGTGCTCGATTCACAAACCGGATAAGCGATGTTTTGGAAAACGTTGCGCTTGGTCGAAGCGCCGTCGGCTTCCTGAATACACTTCTTCAGACTCGTCTCAATGGAATCTTTAGTAAGCGCTCTTTGGATTTCCTCCAAGAGGTTCGGATTCTCAACGGTCAGCAGCCATTTACGGTAAGCAGGCGGGATTAGTTTGTCCGCCAGAGCCGCAGTAAATTCTTCATGGGGATCTCCGCCCCGGTGTTTTGCCCTAACCGCGTTCTTGGCAGCCGAAGACCCGAAAGGGTCATTGAGTTCCTCGTCTTTGGTCGATTGAAGGGCAATGACAACGTAGCGCTCCACATTGTTTTTCGTGCCCCACTCCCAAAGACTTTCTTCAGTGGCTTTCCAGCGTTTGTGCGTTTTCTCGTCGAAAACGGCAAAGGAAGAAACCACCTTGCCGAGATCGTGAAACAGGCCGCCCAAGAAAGCCGCGTGGCTCCAATAATTCTTGGAGAAATTCACTTCGGCGTGGGTTCCGTAGCGGGCCAGAATGGACGTTCGGGCCAATCTCAGGCAAAAGAGCGCCGTTTCCAAAGAGTGTCTGAAAAGGCCGCCCTCTTCCGAATGATGATGTTGGGCCGAGGCCGGAAGCAACTCGACGTATTCGGCGAGGTTTTGAACAGCCGGGACCACCGTCTGCGAAAACTCGTCATCATTCATTCCGCTCGCATCCCAAATCTCCAGCATGAGTTTTTTTTCCTTCTCCAACAGCTCCGAAGGATTTTTCAGAAACCCGACAGGCTTCATTCTGGACAGGTCGGTATGCGTTGCGGCGGCGGGCATAGTATTCCCTCTTGAAATTTCAAATTGAGTTTTATTGTTGTTTTATTCAATTAAATTCTGAATTTAAATAGCTTACAAATAACCAATTATAAATTTCGGATCCGCAACCAGCTATCAAGATGAATAAATGTAAGGGTTTTATTTAAGAGGTATTTAAATCTTTAACATTTATAATCAAATAGTTATGTAGGATAATACAAAATACGACTTATACGGATAACAATTTTTATAATTTTTTTATTGTTGTTAATAACAATCGTATTAAACAAATATTTGTGTTTCAAAAAATATCACTGTTTTTACTATGATTTCCACTGCAATAACTAAAATTAGTACAAATATTATTGACTCAAACTATGCAAAAAAGCGAAATATATTCCGATCCGACCGAGCCGGATTCTCCGACCGAAGGAGGTAAGAAATCCGCCGGCGTGTCCGGTCTCGGCCAAAACGCCCTTCCCTCCGTGGATTGGATCAATCTCCTGATCGAAGAAAACGAAGACAATTACAAAGAAAAAGCGCCTGATCAGATTGTTTTGGACTTCATGAAAAGAAGAAAAGATTTCCCGTTTTTGAATGAATGGAATTCTTATTTTCTGCGTGAATACTTCAGAAAAATGAAACCCGGGCTCGCTCCGGCATATTTGGGTCTTATCCGTTTTACATCCGAATCCAAGGCAAAGCCACAGGAATATCTCTGGGCCTTCTCTTTGACCGTTGAAGCTCTTTATTGCTCGATGACAATGCTGAATCCTCTTCGTATGAGGATTGAGCAATACTTAAAAAATTTCACCAACCGCTCTCCCGGTTTCCTCGGTGATTTTTACAGAAAGAGCGATTACCTCTATCAAGCCGTTGAAGAGGCGACAGCCCGGCAGTTTGTTCCTCAGATAAAAGATTTTTGGGAAGAAAGTGATTTGGCTGCCATGCTGAAGATCAGAGACGATCTGGCGGCAGGTTGGAGCGACACCCGTTTTAAATACAAAGAAAACGATCTGTCCGATTGGCTGAATTTCTGCCTAACAATCCGTATGCAGTCAATCGAATTTCACGCGAGGATGATTTATTCCTCCGGGCCGCAGTGGATTGAAATTTTAAAACTGTTCTTAAGACGAACTCTTCCGATGGACGATCCTGAATTCCTTCTCTTCGGAAACGGGATTCCCGATAACGATACGATCTCCAACTTAGCAGCGCAAAAGCTGCTTAGTTTTGCGGATCAATTTTATGAGTGGGCGCTGCCCCGACTTCCGAATAATTGGCTTAATTACGGAATGAGAGGCTTGAACATTCCTCAGTATCCGAAACTCGACAAAGAAAAAGAACAGAAAGCTTCTTAACGGGATCGGATCCTGCGATCCCGTCAGGATTGCGACCCTCTTTTCAAAGCTTGGCATTCTTTGAGAAGGCCGTTTAGTTGAGAGTGGTGCAGAAGAGCAACTTGGAGTTTCGTTGCCAGCAGTTTGGCAGCCGGCGTGTAACTTTGATTGGAGACGACTGCGGCAAAATTCGCGTCATAGTAGGACTTTGCCGCATTTATCTCCTGCACGGCCTTGTTTCCTATCGGTTTTGAATAATACTTGCATTGAATGGCTACTCTTGCCCCGCCTTTTACCGCAAGAACATCGCAACCCTGATCTCCGCTTGCTTTGGTGACTTGCGTTTTCCAACCCATTTCAGAAAGCGATTGAGCGACTTGTTTTTCGTAATCATAGGGCGTGAATTTCCAGCGGTTTCCTACTCTCGACGCCAAGAAGCTCGTTAACGCCCCA
>ERZ840371.615-NODE-615-length-42590-cov-4.553756_pt1 | contig 42590 bp, 74 predicted proteins | sample MGYA00519937_ERZ840371 | MGnify/ENA primary metagenome ERZ840371 (study PRJEB31850, sample SAMEA3708873) | human gut metagenome | biome: human gut; feature: human-associated habitat; material: faeces | place: China | collected 2014 ... | reverse complement strand
ACCGGAGCGCCGCCACGAATACGGGCGACCGGAGCGCCGCCACGAATACGGGCGACTGGAGCGCCGCCACGAACACGGGCAACCAGAGCGCCGCCACGAATACGGGCTACCGGAGCGCCGCCACGAATACGGGCAACCGGAGCGCCGCCACGAACACGGGCAACCAGAGCGCTGCTACGGTTGGAGGAGCGGAAAGCATTGCGGTCGTTACCGGGTATGACAGTAAAGCGAAAGGCGCTGTCGGCTGTTGGCTGGTTCTCACGGAACGTGATGAAAAAATGCACATTTTAGGCGTTCAGGCTGTTTGCGTAGATGGAGAAACCATCAAAGCGGATACGTTTTATATGCTGAAAAACGGCGCGATTACAGAGGTGGATGAATAATGAAAGACAAGAACAGAAAGCTGTTCCACAAGCTGCTCGACATTGTGCTCGACAAAGAGCCGGAGAGCGGCGTGGAAATAAACGTAGCGTCGCTGAACTCGACAGCTGAGGTATGGTTTTTCGAAGTTCAGGATAACGGGAAAATTAAGACGAAGAAGCACTACGACCGCTACGGCGATGGCTGGAGAAAATGGGAAAACGGCCATACGGAATTCGTAACGGACGAGGATGTTTTGGAGGCACTGCGCAATGCGTGATACTATCACCGGCTGCCCCGAGCGGGCGTTAGAGCCGCCGGAGAGGGCAGATCAGGAGCGGCTTAACCGGTTGCAGGATATGCGCGAGGCGGAAACAGCTATTGGCCTGTATCTGGAGGATTACACGGATTTGTTTCCGCAGGAAATCAAGAGCTTTCTCGATGATTTGAGAATGGCGGTTTATGACTTTGAGCAGGAGGATGAAGAATGAGTGACAATCTGACGCTGTATAATGCGCTGCGCACAGTGCCGCAGACAGCAAAAAAGGAGATTCAGGCCGGAAAGCTGAAAGGGTTTACCGACATTAACCCCATGTGGCGAATTAAGGCGCTGACGGAGCAATTCGGGCCGTGCGGCATGGGCTGGAAAACCGAGATTGTCAAACAGTGGCTTGAAACGCATGACGGCGTTGTGTGTGCATTCTGCAATATCAATCTGTTTGTCAAGGTGGAAGGCGAATGGTCTGACGCTATTCCGGGCACGGGCGGCAGCCAGTTTGTTTCGCAGACCAGAAACGGCCCGCAGGTATCAGACGAATGCTGGAAGATGGCATATACTGACGCTATCTCAGTTGCCACAAAGATGCTCGGCGTTGGCGCAGATGTGTACTGGAACGATGACAGCGTGCGAGAAGATCAGACTAAGTATTCTGGAGAAGCCGAGCGGGCAGGTACGGATAAGCTGATTAAACGCGATTGTCAGGCATTTGCGCACAGGCTGCAACAGGTCTACGGCAATGACAAGGCACAAGAACACCTTATGCGACTTACCGGCTGCCGTACTACGTCCGAGGTAACGTATGACGAATATCATTTTGCGCTTAAAAAAATCGAGCGGGAGCTGGCGCTGCAAAAGCCGCCAGAAGATGTGATTGGTGAGGTGGAAACAACCACCATTAAGAAGATTGCAAAAGCGCTGGGCGCAACCACGAAAAAGCAGTTTGAAGAAACCATCGGTTTTCCGCTGGATGATCTTCCGAAACTGAAAATGAATGATTTCGGCGCATTGATGGTAGAGCTGAACAAGAAGATGGACGATAAAGACCATCAGAAGGCAATGGAGGCTATGCCATGACGCATGAGTTTGATCGTGCGCAGGTAATACACAACGATCTCGGAAATTGGTTGTGTATTCACATCAGCAATGCACCTATGGCACGAGTTGAGTGCGAAAAACTCAAAGATGGTAAGGTGTATACCGCCAAGATCGCGCCTAAGCAGGAAAGACGAGACCTTGACGCAAATGCGATGTACTGGGCGCTGTGCGGAAAACTGGCTAAGGCCATGGGTGAACCACCGGAGTGCATTTACAGACGACATATCAAAGACATTGGCAACTATGAAGTACTGTGTATGCAGACACGGGCAGTAGCGAGTTTCGGTCAAAAGTGGACGAGTAACCATATCGGAAGGTTTATTGTAACCAGAGCGTCGAAAATCAGCGGATGCACAACAGTGCTTGCGTATTATGGTTCAAGCGATTTTGACAAGCGGCAAATGTCACAGTTGATTGACAACTGCATTCAGGATTGCAAAAACGCCGGAGTGGAAACCGCGTCACCCAGCCTGTTAAGCGAGTTGAAAGACAAGTGGGAAACCGGAAGAAAGGAACGCTGCGTATGAGGTTTACGACATACAAACGCTTTGTACCAGCGGACTGGGAAATAGGCTATCGCTTCGCCTGCTGGGCACGAAATCACAGCGGATGGGCGAAGATGAAGAAGGACTACAGACGAAGGGCAAAGCGCAGGTTGGAACGCGCGGCGAGAAAGGACATGGAAGAATGAGACGGCAGACCAAGTTTACCGGCATCAGTCCGGCGGTATGGCGCGAATGCTGGGAGAGGGACGGCGGCATTTGCCGCCACTGCGGGAAAGGCGGAGTTCTGCAAGCGTGCCATTTTGTATCGAGAGCACGCGGCGGCATGGGTATTCCGACGAATTTAGTCATGCTGTGCCCAGAGTGCCATCGGGAGATGGACCAGGGCGACGGCAAGGAAATCAAGCGGGAAATGCGGGAGTACCTGCAAAGCATGTATCCACTCTGGGACGAGGAAAACCAGAAGTATACCAAGGAGACAGGGAGATGAAAGTTGATTTAGAAAAATATCGGGAATACATCGAAACCCGGATTGCGGAAGGCGCGAGCTTGCGAATGCTTGAGAACGAAATCGGAATTGAGCGACAAAAACTCTCAAGAGAGATGAAAAAAGCAGGCATGAGAGTTCCTACGCGAATTGAAAGCGTGAAATTCCTGTGGAAAAATCATAAACATCCGCACATTGGGAAAACCGGTAGCTTGTGCCCGACGTACGGACGCAAGATGTCAGATGAAACCAAACAAAAGCTGAGAGAAGCAATGGCTGGAGATAAAAATTATCACTGGTCCGGAGGAAGAAAGAAACACTCAAGCGGGTATATTCTTGTATATCGACCAGACAACCACTTAGCAGATAAACACGGGTTTGTGCTGGAACATAGGCTTGTAGCTGAACAGAAATACGGAAGAAAGCTGACATCTTCGGACATTGTACATCACATTGACGGCAATAAGACAAACAACAATCCAGAAAATATCGTGGTTCTGACCCGATCAGAACATGCGAAATTGCATAATGGATTGAAAAAATGCAACAAACGGAGGAATACAAGTGCTTAACAAGATCGTTTTACAAGGAAGATTAACAGATAATTTGGAATTGCGACACACGCAGTCCAATACGGCTGTAGCAAGCGGTACGATTGCGGTACAACGCAGCAGAAAGGATAACAGCGGAGAATATCAGAGCGACTTCTGTTCCGTTGTCCTGTGGGGCAAGCTGGCGGAGCACGCAAGCACATGGTTCCACAAGGGCGATATGTGCATTGTTTCCGGCCGTTTGGAAAGCCGCGACTGGCAGGACAAGAACGGCAATAAGCGCCGCTCGTGGGAAGTACAGGTTGAGAGTATCGACTTCTGCGGCGGCAAGAGCGAGGGCAAGCCGAAGGAGAACAGCGATTTTATTCCGACCGACGAGGCGGACGATGACGAACCGCCGTTTTAACAGGTGGTGAGGGACGATGAACGGGCACATAAAACTGCACCGTGCGCTTACGGAGTGGGGATGGTATACAGACCTCCCCACCTGCAAGCTATGGCTGCACGTCCTGCTGAGAGCCAATTACAAGGCTTGTGAGTGGAAGGGGATAGAAATACCGCGTGGTGGGTTTGCAACAAGTTATGCGGAACTCGCGGCGGAAAGCGGGCTGTCTGTGCAGCAGGTACGGACGGCGCTCGGTAAACTGAAAAAGACCGGCGAAATCACGGTGGAAACCAATCGGCACTATACAGTTATCACGGTTAGCAAGTACGACGAGTACCAGAGCACCGAACGCGACGAAGTGACGACACCGGCAAAATGTTCGCCAAAGCCTAAACCGAAGCCCAAATCCCAAGAAGCCGATAAGAAACTCGACCTAACTGAACGATTTTCGGAACCGGTATGTTCGGCGGTTCAAGATTGGATTAGATACAAGAAGGAGCGCAGGGATGCATACGAGCCAACTGGTCTCAGAAACCTTCTCACGATGATTGAAAACCGCGTAAAGCAGCACGGAGAACAGGCAGTAGCCGAGGTTATCAGGCTGAGTATGTCGCAAGGTTGGAAGGGTATCATTTGGGACAGAATCGGAGACAAGCCGAAGAAAACCAAAACGGATGCGCCGATGTTTAACGGTGCGCCCGCCGCCAGTGACTGGGAAAATGAGTGGGTGGCACGAGTGAAAGCCAGCAGAGGTGAAAGATGAAATTTGTAATCAAAGGCCCGCTGCCGGGACTGAATGAGCTGATCGAGGCGGAACGGCGCAATCGGTACTTAGGCGCACAGCTCAAGAAGAAGTGCGAAACCGTTGTGATGCACGCGGCACGGCAACTGGGCGGTGCGGAGTTTGAAGAACCGGTGTACATGATTTATCGCTGGTACGAGAAAGACCGGCGGAGGGATAAGGATAATATTTGCGCGTTCGGGCGCAAGGTTATTCAGGATGCGTTGGTGAAAGCACGGTTCCTTAAGAACGACGGGTGGAAGAATATCCGAGGGTTTGAGGATCACTTTGAGGTGGATTCCAAACACCCGCGGGTTGAGGTTGAAATTATAGGAGCGGATGAGGATGAAACAGGTTAAATGCGAGTTGTTCTGCGATAATTTCCAGAACTACAAGCGTTACGGGATTCCGAAAGCACAGCTTGTGATTGCGGATATTCCGTATAACATCGGTGAGGACGCATACGGAAGCAATCCAATGTGGTATGTCGGCGGCGACAACAAGAACGGAGAAAGCGCAAAGGCGAAAAGCAGCTTTTTCCGCACGGACGGCTATTTCAAGATTGCCGAATATATGCACTTCTGCAACCGGCTTTTGAAGAAAGAACCAAAGGAACGCAACGCTGCACCGGCGATGATCGTATTTTGCGCGTTCGACCAGATACAGACAGTGATGGAGTACGGCAGGCGGTACGGGTTCAAGAACAGCTACCCGCTGTTTTTCACGAAGCCGTATTCCGCACAGGTGCTTAAAGCGAATATGCGGATTGTAGGCGCAACTGAATTTGCGGTTGTACTGTACCGGGACAAGCTGCCGAAGTTTAACAACGGCAGGCAGTACGACGAGGACGGCAAGGTCATTCGCGGAAGCGGCAAGATGGTGTTTGACCATATCGACTGGGAACGCGATGGCAGAGAGATTCCCAAGCTGCACCCGACGCAGAAGCCGGTGAAGGTGCTGAAAAAGCTGATTGAGATTTTCACAGACCCGGGCGACACGGTAATTGACCCTTGCGCCGGGAGCGGTTCGACGCTGAGAGCGGCGCGGGAACTGGGAAGAAACAGCTATGGGTTTGAACTGGATAAGCAGTTTTACCGGCTTGCCAAAGATGAAATGCTGAAAGAACCGGAAACGGTGCAGATTGGATTGGAAGGTGTGGTATGAAAATCTGCAAGACCTGCAAGTGGTGCGAGCCGTTCTGCGGTGTCTGCTGCAACGGTGACAGCGAACACCGGGCGGATTTCCGGTTAGAGGATGATCAGTGCGAGGAATGGGAGGAAAACGATGGATGATATTACGTACATGGATTGCTGGCTCTATATAGCGCCTTTAATTCCCATTAAGGCCGATACGTATTCGAAGGACGTGTATGTGATGACTTTTCGAGCGCTGAAAGAAGCGGAAGAAAGAAGGGTGAAGGAAAACGATGTGGAGTGAAAACTGTAATTGGGCAAACAGGACAAAGGAAATTTGCCCATTCTTGCTGGCAGACAAGGATAAAAGATTTTCTGCCGAGTGTGTGCACGAGAACTGCGCGTGGTATTCCACAGAACGCGGAGAATGCGCCGTAAAGGTTATTGCGAGACAGGAGGAAAACGATGGCGATAAGTAAGAAAATCCGCGAAGAAGTATACCGCAAATACGACGGGCACTGTGCTTATTGCGGCAGAGAGATTGCATACAAAGATATGCAAGTAGATCATTTTCTCCCACGGAGGGCATGGAGAATTGAAGATGCGGGGACAGATGATATTTCGAATCTCATGCCGTCCTGTCGAATGTGCAATCATTACAAGCGAGCCAATACGCTGGAAACATTCCGGCGCTACATCGCGGAAATTCCGAGAAAGCTGCGCGAAAATTACATCTATAAGGTTGGCGTAGTTTACGGGAATGTGATCGAGAATGAAAAGCCGATTGAGTTTTACTTTGAGAAGCAGAAAAGTGCAACTCATTTGGGAAAGGGGTGCGAAAATGGCTGAATACATTAAGCGGGATACTGCCATAAGAGCGGTGATGGCGGCGAAATGGGTGGACGGTTCCGACGGTGCCATGGCAATGGAGATTGTTGCCTCGCCGCCAGCCGCCGATGTTGCTCCAGTGGTGCATGGGCGGTGGGATGATTCCGGGAGATATACGTTCCCGAGTGGTGCCGCAGCTGTCAGGTGCACCAACTGCGGCTGCGCACTGACAGAGAGTGAGTATCACCTGAACAACTGGAATTACTGCCCTGTATGCGGGGCCAAGATGGACGGAGGTACAGACAATGATTGAACTTAAATCTTGTCCTTTCTGTGGTGGAGAAGTGAGGTTGTTTGTAAATGACGGCGTAAGAGTGCTTTGTGCTAAATGTCACGCTTCTTCAAAAATTTTGGTGGACAGTGAATGCTACAAAACCAGTGCTGTTGAAAAAGTGATTGAAGAGTGGAACAGGAGAACAGACAATGGCTGAGTATATTGAGAAGCACAAAGCAGTCAATCTTTTGACCGCTTTAGAGAACGAATTCCAGCAGTTTAAGCCGTTCAAAGGTTTTGAACACGCAATGTATCGTAAATTGTGCGAAACGGAAATCGCTATCGGGAAATTACCTGCTGCCGATGTTGCGCCGGCGGTGCGCGCTCACTGGATTGAGCAAGACGGAATGCAAATTTGTTCCAACTGTGGTGAAGAGCATACATGGGATGATTTCCGTGCTGCGTATTGTGATTGCTGCGGCGCGAAGATGGATGGGAGTGCAGACAATGGTTGAACTGAAACCCTGTCCATTCTGCGGGGGAAAAGCGACTGTTCAAGGTAAGCACACCGAAATATACGACGTTTGGGCGAACCACCCCGTTTTGTGTGCTAAGTATCGTGTTGGCTGTGAAAAGTGTGGAATTTATTTCTGGCAGTTGCACGAAATCCAATTGACAGATGGCCAACCTGCTGTTATTAAAAACGGATATGACGAAGCTGCCGAAGCATGGAACAGGAGGGTGAACGATGAAGTTTAAGAAAGACGGGAAAGTGTACAACGTTATAGATGCGGTACGTGAGTATTGTAAAAACACAGTTTGCCTTGAGTGCAAGTTGTACGACAAAAACAGAAATATGTGCGTAGACGTGAGACCTGAGCGAGCAGCCATTTTAATGGGTTATGAGGCAATTGAGGACAATACTCCCACCGTTGCCGAGACGGCTGCAAAGCGCAGCGAGGACGCAAAACGCAAGCTGACCCGTGCGGACATCTTGCACGCGGCGGAGAAGTGCGTATGCGGACAGCGCGAGACGGACTACGGCACACCGGAGGATAATTTTGAGACGATCGCAGAACTTTGGGAAACATACCTCAGGCGCGCGTGCGTGGATGAGGCGGGCGGTGTGTATATCGACGCGAACGACGCTGCCATGATGATGGCGCTACTCAAGATTGCACGCATTGCAGCAGGCGGCGGAAAGGCTGACAGTTGGATTGATCTTGCAGGCTATGCGGCCTGCGGGGCGGAATGTGAGGGAGTAACGGAATGAAGTACAGAAAGAAACCGCGATGGTATCTGAACCGGCTGATTCGAGAGATGGAGGTGACGGAAAGTGAGTAAATGCGAAATTTGCGGCTCAAAGCTGAAACAGGGCACTGGTAACGCAATCTGCATTACTGTATGCAGCTCGATCAACCATTCGACGAGTATTTCCAATTTGTCGTACTGCGACGAATGTTTTAAGCGCGTTGTGTATAAGCCGCTGCGAGAACTGGATGACAAGGCGCGGATGAATATTGTGTTTGATGGAATCGAGGAGGCAGAATAATGAAGTACCGAAAAAAGCCTGTTGTGATTGAAGCTGTCCGGTGGACGGGCAAGAACCGAGAGGAAATCCGTACTTTCTGCTCTCGCGATGCGCTTTTTACTCCTGCCCGGCAAGACACGGAAGGACGTACCACGAAGTGGAGTTTACTCATCGACAGCCTTGAGGGCATAATGTACGCTGAAACCGGCGACTACATCATCAAGGGCGTAAACGGCGAGTTTTACCCCTGCAAGCCGGATGTGTTCGCAAAGACGTATGAAGAGGTGGAAGAATGACCATCTCTGAAATTGCCGCCCAGATGGGCGTTGCACCGGAAACACTGGTGCAGGAGGTGATTGCGAAGCATGTGACGGGCGGTATTTTACTGACGGCGCTGTACGTGGTGCTGATGCTGGGCGCGATTGTGGCTACGGTTAAGCTGATGCGGAATGTGGAATACTGCGATATTGCGCCGATTGCCTTTGTGGCCGCTTTTATTGCACTGATTGGCGTTATGATGTCGTGCAAGGAGCTGGTTGACTGGTACGTTGCGCCGGAGACCACGGCGAACCAGTACATTGTAGAACATTATGGAGGAACAGAAAAATGACACCAACTGTTGTATTTGATTTTGACGGTGTTATTCACAGTTATACTTCCGGGTGGAAGGGGAAAACGGTTATTCCCGACCCACCGGTGCAGGGAATTCGTGAGGCGATTAACGACATTCGGAAATTGTACCGGGTAGTTGTTGTATCGACCCGCTGCGATACACCAGACGGCATTATGGCCGTAAAGGAATATCTGGCCAAGCACGACATTGTTGTTGACGATGTGATGAAGGAAAAACCGCCTGCGATTGTGTATGTTGACGACCGAGCTATTTGTTTTGATGGAAATCCGCACGGATTACTTGATAAAATCACGGAATTTGAACCATGGACGGCAAAAGCGATGAGGAGAATAAAAAATGACGATTAATAGAGCGATTGAATGCGCGGAATTGATGTCGCGCAAGATGGTACCGCGTGACTTTGATAACGACGAGGATAGATGCGTGTTCGGTATGATTTGCGCCGATGCTTTGCATCTAATGAAAACATCTGGAGAAAAAACGAAACTGGGAAGTGAACCAAACGAGCCTGACCCCGATGCAGACACATGGCAGGAGCGTGTGAAGCGCGAGTACCACGAGACGAAGGAACGCTATGAAAAGCTGAATCGGCTACTTGTTAAGCACGCGGCGGGCACGCTTGATTTTACGCTGAAATGCCCTATCGAGCTGCTAAAAGCACAGCGTGAGCACATGTCTGACTATCTGTATACGTTGGAAATCCGTGCGGAGATTGAAGGAGTGAACCTGTATGATTGACCTGCACAAGCTGGACAAGTTCCGACTGAAAGACAGAGAACGCGAGTTTTACGGATGCACCGGCGACAGCGGAAACGGTGTTTTCAAGGTGTATGTCGGCGGCAAGTCGTTCCGGGTGATCGCAAGCAACGGCATGGGATGGGAGCACGTCAGCGTTTCGCCCGGCTCTGCACAGCGCAAGTGCTGCCCGACGTGGGACGAGATGTGCGCTATTAAGGATATGTTTTTCGGCGAGGACGAGCGCGTTATGCAATTCCACCCGCCTAAGTCGGAGTACATCAATAACCATCCGTACTGCCTGCACCTGTGGAGACCGGTAGATACGGAGATTCCGCACCCGCCGATGATTTGTGTTTGAGGTGATACGGTGGATTTTGAAGAAATTGCGTTCCGCGTATTGATCGGAATGTTGTTGGTATTTACAGGCTGCACGTTAGCAGCACTGGCGATTATGCTGCTTAAAGCAGCGTTAGGAGGATTTGCATGACGGCTAAGTACATCAAGATGGGCGTGGAGGAATGGTACACCGAGGTTTACAAGTGTATATCTTGCAGTGCGGATACGATGATGACGATGAACGAAAGGTATCGACAGCCGCGATTCTGCGCAAATTGCGGAGCGGCGTTTACGCAGGAGGAAAACGATGAACGCAGTGAGTGAAGATGTTGAAAAGCTCGTGGAAAAGGAACTGGAAGCTGCAAATGAGCGGTTCCCACAGTTCCATAGCCCGCATGAGGGGTGGGCGGTAATGCAGGAGGAAGCCGAGGAACTGCGAGAAGAATGCGACAGTATCGAAATGTCAATGAAGCAGCTCTGGCACCGTATCCGTGACGGTATCCCAACGTCGCAGCATGTGGCTCTCGTTGGGCAGTACGCCGAAGCAGCAGCTTGCGAAGCTATACAGGTGGCGGCGATGGCGAGAAAGTACCTTGATATGTTGGAAAGAGAGGAATGAAATGAAAAAAATTGCTTTAATCGTTATGTCTATCGTGGCAGCACTGGTACTCATGATTGCTGCTGCATTTGTGTCGGCTAATAACCGCGCAGTATCAGCAGAAGAACAGGTAAATTCGGCGGCAGCCGATGTGCAGGTGGTGGAAAAACGCCGTGTTGATCTCGTTTACAATCTGGTGGACGCAGTAAAGTCCTATCAGAATTACGAGGGCGATACACTGACAAAGATTACGCAGGCTCGCACTGCTGCCGCGTCCGGCAAGGTCGAACAAGCGCAGGTTGCGTTGAACGCCGTTGCAGAGCAGTACCCGGAACTCAAGGCAAACGAAAATTACAAGCAGCTCATGACCGAGCTTGCGCTGACCGAGAACCAGATCGCGCAGTACCGCAACAACTATAATCAGCAGGTACGGGCATACAACAAGCTGGTACGGTCTTTTCCAACTGGTTTCCTGCTGCGCGTAATGAACTATCAGGCAATCGACACGACCTATGCGGACTACGACGCACCGGAAGATGCTCCGCAGAACCTGTTCGGTGACAGCGATGGAGATTAAGCCTCGTGAGATTGCGTTCAGCGTTGCAATCGTGTTTGTTATGGTGGCACTGGGATTTTTGCTCGGTAGCAAAATCAGTGACCATATCGCTGAGACAAACGAGGAATTTACCACGGCAACGCAGATTACAGACGATCAGCAGTTTCAATATGCGCTGGATACCGACTTCGGGAATGTCATCGCTTACGGCAATCTGGTTGCCGAACAACCCGTTTCGGCTGATGATTTAGATGGCGAATATGCGCAGCTGACCAAAATCACGGAGCAATATACCATGCACACGCGCGTTGTAACCTCTACGGACGGAAAGGGGCACACATACACTCGCACCGAGGTGTATTGGACGTGGGACGAGATTGACCGGGAGAAAGACAGCACAGAAACATACATGTTCATGGGTGCATCATTCCCGGCGGATAAGTTTTCCGTTACAGCACATCAACAGGGCGATACAATCTATGACAGTAAACTTGTGCGGCATTATTATGAAGCTGTGGATGCAAATATGGTTGGCAGTATACATACGCAAATTAAAGATCATATGATTGCAGACAACAACAGGTTTTATACGGACGCAGAACCACAGGCGATTGTAAACCTTGCTATAAGACAAGGTAATATTGCTATCATCTTGTTCGGTGTATTATGGATTGCTCTGACCGGTGGCACGGTATATGGTTTCTGTGCACTGGAAAACAGGTGGCTGGACGGATGATGTATAGTCCGGAAATGCGAAAATACCTGAAAGAAATCAATCGCTATTTGATTTGGAGGTACGGAAATGGCGAAGAAAAAGAAAGTCAACCCATACCGAATACCGGCGACGCAGGGCGACATAGAAAAAGCCAAACGCGACGCAACGAACACGGCGGTTGCGTCTACATGGGCAATTATGTTTAGCGTTCTACGGGATAAAGAAGGGTACGACTATGACCGATTACGGCGGATATGGGACGAAACAAACTACCTCGCAGACAGCATCGCCCGAAAATACGTTAAAATCGACGATCTGATTGAAGAACTGCGGGAGAATGGAATAGCATTAGCATGAAAAAGAAAAGCGAATGCGCTGGGTGCGCATACTGGCGGGGACTTGGTACAAGCCGAGGGTCTAAGCTATGGGCGTGTCATTATTTGATCGACACGGGGAAATCGCGCGGATGTGAACCGGGTGTGGGTTGCGTCCGCAAGGCGGCGAGAATCAGCCGTCGTAGGCGATATACACAGCACGGTATGGAGGAGGTAGTGGCACACGACGACTAAAGAATGGCTCAGACGAGGGATTGATTTGGAAAAATCAATCTCTGCACTGGAAGAAGCACGAGTAAGGGCGTGGACACGGGCGACAAGCGCAACGGCGACGATCAAGGACACGCCGGGTGGCGGCGGTGACGTGACCGCAAACAAGGCGGATGCGTATCTTGCCCTGTCCGAGAAGATACAGAGAGAGCAAGAACGGCTTGCACTGATTAAGGCTGAGATTATCAGCACAACGGCTAAGGTACAGGATGCGGCGCTGCGGGCGCTGCTGATCGAGCACTATGTAAACGGTCGGACGTGGAGAGAGACCGCCGAGAGAATGAATTACAACGAAGTGCACGTTCGCGGAAAAATGCACGCACGGGCGTTGCGGGCAGTAGAACATATACGCACAGGCTGTGCATAAAGCTGTGTAAAACGGACTACACAATACTACAAAGAATGGTGGTATAATGATATCGTGATAAAAGCCCTAAAGGGCGGAATCACGGAGTTTCGTTCCTCCGCTTTCAGCCCGCCGAAAGGCGGGCACACGCCCGGAAGCCTGCGTGAGGGCTGACGGGTGACAAGCCTTTCTGTTTAACCCCAAATACCTACTTAAAGCGGTGGGGAGACCTGCCGCTGACCTGCTCCAAAGTCTGCATGAGGGCAGAGGAGTAAAACGCCTTTCGCGGAACGAAGGCATTGATTATCCTTTCTATTCTTTCGGCGTGTCTTTTGCGCGGCACGCCGATATGCTCCAAAGCCTGCATGAGGGTGACGGAGTAATAATATTCACGCTAAAAATTGAGAATGGGATGCGGTGCCTGCGGGCAACAGTCACCGCAAACATGCCCGAATGGCTGCATGAGGCCGGACGGGTAACGTATGGAATCTTTTTAGCCAAGGGCAACATGGCGGAATTTTGGCAAGCCTTGCATGGTGGACAACGTGCAAGGCAATCTGTTCCCGAAGCTGCATGAGGCAGAGGGAGCAAAACGCCTCCAACGAGGACGATGATATTCGGACAGCTCGGAAAGACGAGCACTGTTTCCGAACAATGCTGGACTGCTGCAACAGTTCGGCAGAGTTTCGCGGGTGCTTGCAGGCACGCCGCAACCGGGGTCGCTCCCCGCTGTAACCTAACAAGGGAATCAGCCGGATTACAGACCGATAGCAACTGCGACACGACGGAGAGCAACGCCGAACAGCCCATAATGAGAGGGCGAGTGCTGCCCGGATAAGCACTCACACGGACTTAGTGAGCCGAGAGCAAAACCACCGGTACAAAGTTACAAAGCCGATACGGCGCTTTCGGGCGGCTAAGTACACGCCGCGAAAGAGCACCAGTCTGTTTATCTCTTGTAAGCATACCTAATCACAGGACGGAACACAAGTAAACTTGCGAAAGTGAGGTAATACCTCTCTGGATTTCATACAACCGTTCTGGACAGCGGCGCAAGCCTCGGTAAAAGCCCGACGTACAGACGCGACGATAGCGTTCATACCTCCCTGTGGAGGTATACCGGTTTGCATAGTGGCTGAAAGCGGGTGCGAGTCCTGCGGAACCGAACAACAGTCGTAAATATGGTAAACCCCGATCACCTTATGGCTTTGGTGAGCGGGGTTTGCTATGCTATTTAGAAAATACTCTGACGCGGGTGCGTGAGCCGGGCGGTGAAAAGACCTATTAAAACTGGCGATCTGAAATTCGCGCGGATTGGGAAAGGGTCAAAGGAATATTTAGGCAGAACTATAGGAGACTAACTAAACACGAAAAGGATTATCTGCAAAGATAGTCCTTTTCGTTGCATAAATAAAAGGAGGTGAACTGCATGAAGGCAATCAGAAGAGCAGCACGATCTATCGGAACTCGCGTCCGTAACTTTGTTTCGGGTCGTCGGGAAGCAGGCGCTTCCCGCGCGCGGTCGTCCTCGGCCTGATGAAAAAACACTCAAAAGTACGCCGACCGGGAATAGCGTCCCAGCCGGTTTTCTTTTGGGAAAGGGAGGGAAAAGTAAATGCCAAGAGGCAGACCAAAGAAACAAATCGACCTTGAAGCGGTGCGCGAGCTGGCAAGCGAGGGCAACACGCAAGAGGAAATCGCAAGAGCATTAGGCTTCGCGCGTGCGACCTTTGCGAATCGCAAGGATGTGACCGAAGCATATTATAAAGGCATGGCCGAAATGAAGCTGAGCCTGCGGCACTGGCAGTTTAACGCTGCTCGTGGCGGTAACATCCAGATGCTTATCTGGTTGGGCAAGCAGTACCTCGGACAGCGCGACGCAGTAGAGGAAAAGATCGAAAGCGAAGGCGTGAAGGTGATTATTGATGTCTGAGTTGAAGCTCTCGCAGATCATCGGACCGGCATTTTACGCCGTTGCGCACGATGTGTTTGAGCATGGTCACACACATTACGATGAGAGCGGCGGCCGGGGCTCGCTGAAATCGTCGTTTGTGTCGATTGTCGTTCCGCTGCTGCTTATCCACAACCCCGGAACGCATGCGCTTGTGTTACGCAAGGTTGCAAACACCATCCGCGATAGTGTATACGCACAGTATGTATGGGCAATTGGTGAGCTGGGCATGGCTGACTACTGGGACGCGAAAGTATCGCCGATGGAGCTGATATATCGCCCGACCGGACAGAAAATCATGTTTCGCGGCGCTGATGACCCGATGAAAATCAAGTCAATCAAGGTTCCGTTTGGTTATATTGCTGTTACGCATTTCGAGGAGAAAGACCAGTTCGCAGGACGCGCGGAAATCCGAACGATCTTGCAGTCTACAATGCGCGGCGGTGATAAGTATTGGAACTTTGAGAGTTATAACCCTCCGATCAGCCGCGACAACTGGGCGAACAAGGACAGTTTAGAAGAACGCCCTGACCGTCTCTGCCACCGCAGCACGTACCTTGAAGCGCCGCGCGAGTGGTTAGGCGATCAGTTTATTTATGAGGCGGAGCACCTAAAACTGACGAACGAGCGAGCGTATCAGCATGAATACCTCGGCATTCCGGTCGGCACGGGCGGCAACGTCTTTGAAAACCTTGAACTGCGAGAAATCACAGACGATGAGGTGGCAACGTTCGATCATATCTATCAAGGCGCTGACTGGGGATGGTTCCCCGACCCGTTCGCTTTTATCCGCGTTCACTACGACAGGGCGCGTGAGACGGTGTATTTTATCGATGAGATATACAAAAACAAGCTGAGTAACGAGGAAAGCGCCGGTATTATCATGGAGCGCGGCTATAATGATACGTTTATCACCTGCGACAGTGCAGAGCCAAAAAGCGTTGCAGACTACCGCGCTATGCGACTGCCTGCCAAAGAGGCCGTGAAGGGCCCCGGCAGTGTCGAGTACGGCATGAAGTGGCTACAGCGCAGGACACTTGTCATCGACCGCAAGCGAACGCCGCACGCCTATGATGAGTTTGTGAACTATGAGTATGAGCGCGACAAGGACGGCGAGATCATCAGCGGCTATCCAGATGAAAAGAACCATCTGATTGACGCCACGAGATACGCCCTTGAGCGCGTTTACAGAAGAATGGGAGTGATTGCTTGACGATCATTGAAAAACTGAAAGAGCTCGGCTATAACACAATCGCCCCCGAGTTTTACGGTAAGGTTGCGGAGTGGCGCAGCTGGTATGTGGGTGATGTGAAGTCATTCCACCATTACAAGGTGCGGAACTGCGGCCGAACCGTGCATTGCAAGCGATATACGCTCGGTATGGCCAAGAAGTTAGCCGAGGACTGGGCGAACCTACTCATGAACGAAAAGGTGAAAATCACCTTGGAGGGCGAGAAAGAACAGGCGTTCATCGACCGCATCTTTGAAGAGAACAACTTCGAGGTAAAGGCGAACGAGATGCAGGAAATGAAGTCTGCGCTGGGTACGGTCGCATACATTCCGCGTGTTGTCGGTGCAGTGTCGGACGGCGAACAGCCTATTGTAGGCGCAGCAAACGGCATTCAGATTGATTATGTGACTGTAGAGCACATTTTCCCCCTGGCATGGCAGAACGGCGTTATCATGGAATGCGCGTTCGACAGCAGAACCACCGTGAAAGGCGAGGATTACTGCTATCTGCAAATCCACAAGCGAAATGAAATCGGCTTTTACGACATCGAAAACCGCATTTTCAAAATCACAAATGAAAGTTTGAATGAAGAAAGCCTTGCGAACGTGCCGGGGTTTGAGAAAATCCCTCCTGTTGTGCATACTGGTTCGAACAAACGGCAGTTTGTGATTGATCGTTTGAACATCGCGAACAACTTTGACTATTACATTCCGCTCGGAATTCCGGTCTATGCAAACGCGATTGACGTTCTGAAAGGCGTTGATATCGCATATGACAGCTATGTAAACGAGTTCCTGCTCGGTAAAAAGCGCATCATGGTAAAGCCGGCTGCGACGAACTACCTTGACGGCGAGCCGGTATTCGACCCGGACGAGCTCGCATATTATGTGCTGCCGGAGGATACGCAGGATGGCAATATCATTCAGCCGATTGATATGACGCTGAGAACCGGCGAGCACAACCGAGGCATTCAAGATCAGCTGAACCTACTGTCAACCAAGACAGGTTTCGGCGAGAGCTATTATCACTTCGACGGCGCAAGCGTTGCAACCGCCACGCAGGTAATCAGCGAAAACAGCACCATGTTCCGCACGATCAAGAAGCATGAAATCATCCTTGAGCAGGCACTTGTGGAGCTGTGCCGCATTATTCTGCGACTCGGAAATGATGCAATGAACGCCGGGCTGAATGAAGATGTGGAAATCAGCATTGACTTTGACGACAGCATCATCGAGGATAAGGGCACGGACTTCACGCGAGACATGCAGCTGCTTAACGCAGGCATTATGAACGACTGGGAATTTCGCGCTAAGTGGCTCAATGAAGATGATGAGACGGCGAAGAGGATGTTGCCTAAAGCGCAGGATATGACAGACGAGGGGGAAGATGAGATTGAATGAAGTATCCAATCACACCGGAATACCTCGACGCAGCACCCGAACCGATTGCGATTGCAATGCGAGAGCTCGAAAAGGACATCTTGCGCGAGATATGTTCACGCTTTAAGCTGACCGGCGAGCTGAACGAAGTCACCATAAACGACATTCGCGCGCTGCGTGCGCGTGGTCTGGATATGGAGACCATCGAACGAATGATTGCAAAGCACAGCAAAGAGACGCTGCCACAGGTGCAGGAAGCACTTGACCGTGTTGTTGAATACAACCAGAAGTATTACAACGAGCTTGCAAGCAAAGCGAGCGTTGCTGAACCGCTTTTCTGGGTGACGGCTGCGGATATCGCGCAGATACAGTCACAGACGCTTGACGGATACCGCAACATTACACGCTCTCTCGGTTTTGCACTGCAAACAAACGGAAAGGTTGCATTTCATCCGATTGCAAAGGCGTATCAAGCCGCCCTTGACAAAGCAGAAGTGAAAATGCAGTCCGGCGCGTTTACGTTGCAGCAGTCACTTGAGGATGCAGTTAGAGAGCTTGCAGACAGCGGCATATACACGATTGACTATGCGACAGGGCACAGAGACCATGCAGACGTTGCAGCGCGCAGAGCTATTTTCACGGGGCTAAATCAGCTCACCTCGAAATACACAGAAACGGCTGCGGAAACACTGGAAACTGACCTGTACGAAATCACCGCCCATCGCGGCGCGCGTGATAAAGGCACGGGATGGAAGAACCACAAGGCATGGCAAGGCAAGGTTTACAGCACGAAAGACGGCAGCAAATACCCGAATATTTACAAGGTTTGTGGATTGGGTGCTGTTGACGGTCTGGAGGGCGCTAACTGTAGGCATCATCGGCATGCGTTTTTAGAGGGCGTGTCTGAGCGCGTCTACACAGACGACGAGCTTGCGAACATCGACCCACCGCCTGTGGAGTTCGAGGGGCGCACGTACAGCGCCTATGAAGCAACGCAAATGCAGCGCAAGATAGAACGCACAGTGCGCAAACTGGAGCGCCGCAGAGCCGCGTACAACGCCGCAGGAATGACGGGCAAGGAAGAGCAAACAGGCATCCGCATTCGCCGATTGAAGAAAGAATATCGCGAATTCAGCCGGGCGGCGAGCCTGCCGACGCAGACCAACCGTATGAAAGTAATTGAATAAATGGCATCGTGGAAACACGGTGTTTTTTATTGCCAAATTGTCCGACAGGACGTTAAACAAGGAGACCACAATGGAAAACAACGCTACCAACACCAACGCGCCGGGCGCGGAAAACAACACTGCTGCACAGCAGGAAAAGACGTTCAGTCAGGCGGACGTAGATAAGATGATCCAGTCTCGCCTTGAGCGTGAACGGAAGAAAATGCCCAGCGAGGAAGAGCTGAACGCATTCCGCACGTGGAAAGACAGTCAGCAGACCGAGCAGGACAGAATGAACAACATCACCAAAGAGCGCGACACCGCAGTAAGCAACCTTTCGGCGGCGAACGCGAAGATCGAACAGCTCGAGCACGAAAGATACGTTTCGTCGAAGGGTTTCACCGGTGACGAGGCGGAATTTATCGCATTCAAGGCTGCGAAGATGGTAGATGACAAGACCACCTTTGAACAGGCTGTGGATGCAATCGCGCAGGAACGTCGGCCACGTACCTCGTTTGATTGGACTGCGCCTGTAGGCGATGGCAACCAGAAAAACGCCCCCAACGCGGCAATGAACGCGCTTATTCGTGGGGCAATCAAGTAAGAAAAGGAGCTTTTAACAATGGCAAATAACGTAATTGACCGCAATTCCCTTTCCGGCCTCATCCCGGAGCCGGTAACTCGTGAAATCCTTCAGGGCGCTGTTGCAGAGTCGGCAGTACTGCGTATGGCTCGCCGCCTGCCGAACATGACCAGCAAGACCCAGACCATGAACGTTCTGGATATGCTGCCGACCGCTTACTGGGTAAACGGCGAGGTTTCCGGCACTGGCGCGGCTGACTCCGCAGCGTACAAGCAGACTACCAAGATGGCATGGGACAAAAAGAAGATTTACGCCGAGGAAATCGCGGTAATCGTCCCCATCCCGGAGGCAGTTCTGGATGATGCGGATTACGACATCTGGGGTGAGGTTCGCCCGCGCCTGGTTGAGGCGTTCGGCAAGAAGATTGACGCTGCAATCCTGTTCGGTGCTGACAAGCCCGCAACGTGGCGTGATGGCGTTGTTCCGTCTGCAATCGCAGCAGGTAACGGCGTAGCGGCTTCTGCAAACGTATTCGGCGATATCATGGGCGAAAACGGTCTGATTGCAAAGGTTGAGCTTGACGGTTATAGCCCGAACGGCGTTGTATCCGCTGTACAGATGCGCGGCAAGCTGCGCGGCCTGGTGGACACCACCGGTCAGCCGATTTTTAAGACTGACATGCAGGGCGCGTCTCGCTACGCTCTGGACGGAATGGATATGTATTTCCCGAACAACGGCGCATTTGATCCGACTATTGCAAAGATGGTTGTAGGCGACTGGTCGCAGCTCGTTTATGCTATCCGTCAGGATATCACGTTCAAGATTTTCACCGAGGGCGTTATTCAAGATCCCGACACCAAGGCAATCCAGTACAACCTCATGCAGAACGACATGGTTGCACTGCGTGCTGTTATGCGTCTGGGCTGGGAGATTGCAAACCCGCTGACTGCTTACAACGAGGACATCGAGAATCCGTTCCCGTTCTCCGTTTACGGCAACGGCGGCAGTGTTTCTACCGTAGCCGTCAAGCCGTCTACCGCAAGCGTGGCAAAGGGCGGTTCTAAGCTGTTTACCGCGTCTGTAACCGGTGACGGCATTGTTTCTGACAATGTAACGTGGGCGGTTTCCGGCGGCGCAAAGGGCGGCACCAAGATTACGGCTGATGGTCTGCTGACCGTTGACAAGAACGAGAGCGCGTCCTCTCTGACCGTTACCGCAACTTCTCAGCAAGACGTAAGCAAGAATGGCACTTCTTCTGTAACTCTCGCCTAAAGGAGTAAAACATGGTAGAATACGCATTTTATAAAGCGACTTATCACGGCAATCAAATCACCGAGGACGATTTTCCACGTCTGGAAAGTCGCGCCGAAGCGTATCTTACCTATCTGACGCGCGGAAAGATTGATGATTCCGACGCAGCGAAAATGGCGTGCTGCGCGGTGGCGGAACAGTATCAGATCATTGATACGTCCCAAAACCGCGCGGCTTCTGCCGAGCAGGAAAAGCAAAGCGAAAGCGTCGGCTCGTGGTCGGTCAGCTATCGCAGTAGCGCAGAGATGGCACAGGATGCAAAGACGCAGTTACACAGTGCAGCAGAAATGTATCTGGCGAACACCGGTATACTTTACCGTGGTGGGAGGTGTTGCAAATGCGATTACCTCACACTGTGACGCTGTTTCAGCCGTCCGGAAGAACCGTTTTAACCGGTGTGCTACTGGAAAGCACGAGAGGCACGGCAGTAACGAAGAACGCGCAGAACAGCGCTGATTCAGTCACTCTGCATATTCCTATTCCGTTCGATTTAATAGTTTCGCCGGAAAAGGATTATTTCGCGCGTGGTGAAGTCCCAGACGAAGGAAGTTACCAGAAATGCCGCGAAAAGCATGAAACATACCGCGTTACAAGCGTTTCGTTGTATGACTACGGTCTGTTGCAGCATCTGGAGGTGGGCGGACGATGATTTACTATTCCCTGAAACTGAAAGTGCCGAAAAACGTACTGGAAAAGCGCGTCGTAAAGGCTAACAAGTGGCTTTGTGAGGAAATCATCAAGGACACCGATCAGTTTGTTCCCGCGCGAACCAAAGCGCTGGCAATGAATGTGCACCGGCACGGGCATGCCATCGTGTATGCCTCGCCGTATGCACGTTTTCAGTATTACGTCAAGGTGATGATCGACCCGGCAACAGGAAGCACATTCGCGCCTAAGGGCGTGCGCAAGGTGTTGACCGAGCGCGACCTTAAATACAGTAAGGCGGTGCACAAACACGCGCAATCGCACTGGTTTGAGGCAAGCCGCGCGGTGAACGAGGGACACTGGATGGAAGGAGTGCGCAAGATTTTGACCGATGAGTGAGAAATTGAACACGGTAACAGCTCGTGAACAAGACGGTGTTTCACGGGCTGTTCTTTTGTGGCTGAAAGGCTATGCTCCCGAAATCGAGTTTGAATATCTCCCGCCGGAACGGTCAGGCATGATGCTTACCAGTGTACAGAGCGCGTATAAAACCGCACAGTACATTGACGGCGGATATGCTGCACAGTACCCGTTCGGCGTGATGTATCGCGCCCTGCCGACCGACAGCGAGGAACGTCTCGACGTTGAATCCTTGCTGAATGAGCTGGGAGCATGGGCGGAAGAAAACCCGCCTGATCTCGGCGAGGGAATGACCGTCACATCTGTTGAGCGAACGACCCCTGCGGGGCTTATCGCTCGATACGAAGATTTAACCGAGGATTACCAAATCCTCTTAACCATTAACTATGAAGTTGAGGTGTAAAAATGGCAACTGAAAAGATTAAACGTCCTCTGATTGCACACTTTCTGGATACGTCCGACAAGATGGGCGAGTATTCGGATGCAAAGTGGGCACGAATCGGCAAGAATGTAACCGAAGCATCTACGGACTACGGTGCACAGACTGAGACCGAGCAGGATATTATCTCTGATTCTGCAACTACTGAGATTACCGGCTATCAGCCGACCATGAGCGTTTCTCAGCAGTGCACCAAGGGCGACGGTGTGTTTGAGTTTATCGACAAGAAGCGTCGCGCTCGTGCTACTCTGGCAGATTCTCACGCATGGCTGCTGAACGTGGACATGTGGAATGCTACCAGTGACAGCGACACTGCAACCTACGTTGCAGAAGTACAGGAAGTATCTGTACAGGTTGATACCTACGGCGGCGCGGGCGGCGAATCTCCGACGCTGGAATATACGCTGAACTATGTAGGCGACCCGATTCCGGGCACTGTTAAGATCACCGGTGGCGCACCGGTATTCACTGCGAACGTATCCGTATAAGGAGGTAACGAGGAATGGATAGTATCCGCGTAAACAGCGGCGTAAAGGTTATTGAAGTCAACGACAAGGGAGAGACGATCTCCCTTCCGCTGTCTGATGATAGCTTTGTCAAAGGCTTTTTCGACCTGCTGAATGAAATCGAAGACAAGGCAACGGCTATTTCTGAGAAGAAAGGCGACGTTCTGGACACTCTGGACGATATCGTAGCGTTTGACAAAGACGTTAAGGACAAAATCGACGCGCTGATTGGCGAAAATACTTGCGCGAAGGTGTTTGGTGCGGTGCTTCCGTCCTCCGGCCAGTTCCTTGATTTCTTCGCACAGCTTACCCCCATCATTGACAGCCACGTTGAGAAACGTGCAGCAAACATGAGCAAGTACAGCGCGGAGCGTGTCGGCAGTGTTTAACATGCTGCTCGACCGCCTGCCAAGCTCTTACAAGGGGTATCTGATTCGCACGGATTACAGAATCGGCATTCAGATTTCCCTTGCACTGGACGACCCGAATTTAAGCGATAATGACCGTGTATGGGTGGCATTATCCTTGCTTTATGGAGCAGGGATGCCACCCATTGACATTGCACTGGAAGGTTTGCAGTGGTTTATTCGCTGTGGAGACGATAGAGAAATTGAACCCGGCGGTAAACGCATGATGTGGTTCGATTTCGATTCTGCACGGTTGTACGCATCGTTCCGGCAGACGTTTGGCATTGAGCTGCACAAGGTCAATCTGCACTGGTTTGAGTTTATGGCAATGATGGAAAGCCTTAACGAAGATTCGGCAATGTCTCATGCCCTGCAAATCAGAGGCACGGACACAAGCAAAATGAAGGGAAAACAGAAACAGGAATACGAACGTCTCAAACGTAATTTAACCCCTGCACCCGCACTTTCCGAAGAGGAAAAGGAAGCTATTGACGCTTTTTGGGCGCAGATCAATTAGAAAGGCGGTGAATAAATGGCGGATGGCTCTATCAGAATCGACGCTACTGTAAGCGACGAACAAGCGAAAAAGCAGATTGCACAAATGACGAAAGACATTGAAAAGCAATCAGCCGCCGTAGATAAACAAGCCGCAAAGGTACAAAAACTTGCTGAACAGTGGAACAAGGTAGCCGCTGGCGGAACGAAGGGCATTAAAATGCAAGCCGACCTTGCAGCAACGGAGAAAGAAGCCGCACGTCTGGCTGCTCGGTTGGATGAAGTAAACGCTGAGATTGAAAAGGCTCAGAGCGATTACAACACCAAACTGAAACAGGCGGCAACGGGCGCAATCCCACAGGAGGAATTCTCGGAATCGGCGCAAAAGCTGAATTCGCTTGTTGCTGAATCGGATAAATTGGGCGAAGCTCTGCGAAACGCAGATGATAAAGCGGCACAACTGAAACAACAGTTTGCCGAGATCAAGCAATCGTCCACGATGAGCAGTGCCGGTCAGAATGTACGGCAAAGCCTTGCCAATGAGACCACGCAGTTAGAGAACATGAAGGCCGGGCTGAAACAGTCCAAGTCGGAAATGAATGACTTCGTAAGTCAGACAAATTCCAAAATGGCTAAGCTGAAACGAGTTATTGCGGGTTTGGGCGCTGGCTTGAAAACGTCTGTCGGAAGTCTGCAAAATTTTCTCGGCGGCAAATTGGGCGCAGCGATTGACAAGCTCAAAGCCAAATTCGCCAATTTCGGACGTTCCAGCCAAAAGTCCATGAAGAAAGCAACGGGCGGCGTACAGTCGTTCGGTGTGCGTCTGCGATCTATCGTTGCGGGCGCGTTGTTCTTCAACTTGATTTCCAAAGCGCTTACGGCAATGGCTGACCGTTTGGGCAAGGCTCTGCTTGCGAACCAAACGTTTGCAAAGTCGTTCGGACAGGTGAAAAGCAACCTGCTGACGGCGTTTCAGCCTATCTATGAATCTATCATCCCATGGCTGAATAAGCTGATGCAGGCTCTTGCACAGGTAACGGCGCAGATGGCGCAGTTTATCGCGTCTGTGTTCGGTACGACCGCACAGCAGGCGCAGGAAAATGCAAAGGAACTGAACAAGCAAACGGATGCACTGGATTCCACAGCATCGTCTGCGAAGAAAGCCGAAAAGGCTCTTGCATCGTTCGATACAGTCCAGAAATTAACCAATAACAGCAATAACACGACCGACCCGAGCGCACCTAAGTTTGATACGGATTATTCCGCAGTAAAAAATCAGACACCGCAATGGCTCACTGACTTCTGGAAAGTATTTCAGGATTCGTGGGCGCAGTACGGACAGCAGACTATTGAAAGCGCAAAGAACGCTCTTTCTGCGCTGAAAGACATGGTTTCCGCTATCGGTCAGTCGTTTATGGCAATTTGGACGAACGGAACCGGACTTGAAACGCTTAACAACATTCAACTGCTGCTGCAAACTATCTTCGATCTGATTACCGCCATTGCAACGGCATTTACCAATGCGTGGAACACGAACAACACGGGCGAACAGATGTTGCAAGCAATTATGAACTTGCTGAACACGATCATTCAGATTATCACATCTATTGGGCAGGCATTCATTGCGGCATGGAACGATGGTAACGCGGGACAAATCATGCTGCAAAGCATTATGACCCTCATTACCACGGTGGTTCAGGCAATTAGCGCAATCGGTCAAGCGTTTTTAGCCGCGTGGAATGATGGTAATGCCGGACAAACGATGATCAACACCTTGATACAAATGATTACGGCGGTTGTAAACCTCGTTAATTCTATCGGTCAAGCGTTTATTGCGGCTTGGACTGATGCAGGGTTAGGCGAAAGTATTTTCTCGAATATTCTTTCCATCATCACGAATATTGAGAATACGATAAAATCACTGGCTGAAAACCTGCAATCTGCGTGGGAATACAACGGGAATGGCGTAGCCATTTGGGAGAGCATCCTCAAAATCATTGATGATGTATTAGCCGGAATTGATAAAATGTCACAGGCAACGGCGGATTGGGCAAGTGGTTTGAATTTTGAACCTCTTGTCACGGCGTTTAACAATTTCATGGCAGCACTCGAACCGGTTGTAGACCTGATTGTGAACGGCCTTGCGTGGGCATGGGAGAACGTTTTACTTCCACTTGCGAGCTGGACTATAGAAGAAGCTGTTCCGGCAATCCTCAATCTTCTTGCGGCGGCGTTGCAGGCAGTATATAAGGTAGTATCTGCGCTGGCTCCGATTCTGCAAACGATTTGGAGCATTATCAAACCTATCGTTCAGTTTATCGGTTTTTCTGTGATCTCTATTATTGAGGGTTTGACGGATACCATTACGAAACTGGGCGACGCTATTTCCTTTGTCCTTAATCTGATTAGCAAAATTGGAAGTGGCATTGGAAGTGGTATTTCGTCGCTTGTTGGCGCATTGGGTGGCGGATTAAGCGCATTTTCGCTGGATTCTCCTACTGCTGCGTATGCACTTGATATCCCCGCCCTTGCAAACGGCGCGGTTATCAGTCCGAACAGCGAATTCCTCGCTCTGCTGGGCGATCAGAAAAGCGGCGTAAACATCGAAACACCGCTTTCCACCATGATAGATGCGTTCAACGCGGCATTGGATGCACGCGGCGGCACGGGTAACAGCAGCCAGCCTATCGAGCTTTACATCGACGGCGCGAAGTTTGCACGCATTACCGGCCCATACAACAGCGGCGAAACGCGGCGGCGCGGCGTAAGCCTTGTAACAGGAGGTGCATAAATGGAACTTACCGTAGACGGCAAGAAGTACAACGTCCTTGTTACAGGACTTACCCGTAAATTTCAAGTGCTCGACGGCGAGAACGCAGAAAGAACACTCAGCGGCACAATGATTCGTGATATCATCGGCACGTTTTACAACTACGAAATGAAGTTGATGCCGATGGTGGGCAAGTACGGAGACTACGACGCGCTGTATCAGGTGTTGAGCGCACCGCAGGACAGCCACAGTGTAGTGTTACCTTACGGACAAGGAACGATGAGTTTTAGGGCGTATGTTACTGCCGGACAAGACAATCTCATCCGCAAGAAACCCGGAGAATCATACTGGACGGGACTTTCCGTTCAGTTTATCGCAATGGCGCCGCAAAGGACGTGACACATGGGAACAAATACAATCACATATCTTGATCGCACGTTCGATGCGCACGATGTAATCAGCGGAAATGCGTACTATGCGCGTCCGCTGAACAGTGCCTCGCTGGAAATCGACACGTTTTCCTTTGATGTGCAGTCGGACGATACCAGTTTAACGGAGTTTATCCGTAACACCCCACTGACTTTCTACCATGACGGAAATCAGATGGGGATTTTTTATGTGCAGACAATCTCTCGCACCTCTATCAACACTTATCACTTTACCTGCACCTCTACCGTTGGCCTGCTGGATGAAACCTACCACGACGGCGGTATTTATACCGGTGAAACCGTGCGCGAAGTTTGTACGGACATTTGCTCACCGCTGACCTGCTATGTTAAGTCCAACATTGCCAACATCAAACTTTACGGTTGGCTGCCTATCGCAACTCGGCGCGAAAATCTCGCACAAGTGCTGTTTGCTATCGGCGCAACGCTGAAAGTGGACTATAACGGTGCAATCCGCATTGAGGGCTTGTGGGACGGACAGTCGAGCGAAATCACCGCAAGCGAAATGTATGCGGGCGGCTCGGTAGAATATGCAACTCCGGTTACGGAGGTTATCGTTACTGAGCACGCCTATTCGCAGAGCGCAACGGAAACGACGGAGCTTTTCAAGGGTACAACGTCGGCAGGCGACAAAATCACCTTCGACGAACCGTGCTACGACCTCGCAGCATCCGGTTTTTCCGTGCTTGATAGCGGTGCAAACTGGGCAACGGTTTCGGCAGGCTCTGGCGTGCTGACGGGTAAAAAGTATACGCACGTTACCCGGCAGGTATTGCGGCAGATCAAACCGGAAACACGCGAGCTTGTTACGCAATCCGATAATACGGTTAAGGTAGAGAGCGCAACGCTCGTATCTCTCGTAAACGCGACGGCAGTCGCAGAACGCCTTGCTGAGTATTACAGCCACAACGAACGCATCAATTACAAAATCGCAACCAAACGCGAAATCCCCGGTGATGTAGTGAAGATTGCACATCCTTACGGCGGTACAGTCTCCGGCTGCATTGAAAGTGTAGATGTCACCGTGTCTGGAAAACTGGCAGCACAGGAAAGCGTGCTGATTGATTATTTCCCACCGGACATTGGCGCGCAGGAATATTACGACACTGTGGAGGTGTTGACACAGAACGGCACTTGGACGGTGCCGGAAAATGTGACGAGTATTCGTGCAGTGCTGATTGGGGGAGGGTCTGGCGGTTCGAGCGGATGTGAGGGCGAAGATGGCAAGAACGTGTACAACGGCGGTGCAGGCGGCAAAGGCGGCATAGCAGGCGCAGGCGGCGCGGGTGGAAAGGTTTACAGCGTTGAAATGAATGTTACGCCCGGAACGGATTACGCAGTGCAAATTGGTGCAGGCGGCAAAGGTGGCGTATATTCCGCAGACGGCAGCGTGGCCGGTACGTCTGGCGTGCAAACAAAGTTCGGCTCGCTATCCTCTGAAAACGGCTCATCTTCCGATATTGGTTTTGCAGACCCGGTCAACAAGCAGTTTTACGCTCAAGTCGGAGACGACGGCATCAAGGGCGGAGATGGCGGCAGCGGCGGCGAAGCGAACTATACAAGCAATGATAACAAGGTTCGTGCAGGCAAAGACGGAGGAAACGTCCTCGGCTACGCAGGTGGCAAGGGCGCAAGCGGCACCGTGTATAAAAGCGGCATCAGCACAGGCGGTCAGATTGGCGTTTCTGGCGGAGGTGGCGGTGGCGGTGCCGCTATGGGCAACGCGGGAGAAGATGGCAATGCCGGACGCTTGGAATGGACGAATTTCGACACGTCTGAGCATAAAGGTTACGGATGGCTCGCAAAAGGTGGTGCAGGCGGCTCTGGCGGCAACGCAACTATCATTCCGAACATGCCGGCCATGCTCGGCTGCGGTGGCGGAGGCGGTCACGGAGGCGGTGGCGGAGGCGGCGGCGGATTGACGCAAGCTGTAGACACGTGGAGCCATTCCGGCGGAGAGGGCGGCAACGGCTCCAACGGTGGCGACGGTGCACCCGGCTGTGTCCTCATCTACTACCGCGTATACCGCGCAAGCTCTACCGGACGGCTCATCACCCGCGATGGCAAGGGCTTCAACGAGAAATTCACAAGAAAGGTGGTTGTATAATGCCTGATACTTACATATCGCAGTTTAGCGGTGAAGAAATCGATGCTGCGGTGAGAGCGGCGCAGATTATCTCCGGTGCGTCAACGCTTGCTGAACTGAGGAAAAAACTCGAAATTCGAGGTGATACCATTCCGGTTAGTGCTGAGGATTCGACATTGATTTCTGAGGCATTGACGAAAATTTCCACAACGTCCGGTGGCGGTGTCAACCCGAACCTGCTCGATAACTGGTACTTTGGCAGACCGGTTAATCAGAGGGGGAAGACGGAGATTGCAAGCGGCAACTGGAACACATATTTTGTTGACCGGTGGTTGGCCGCATCATCTGAATGCGCGTATGCAATCACTGACGACGGTATTAAAATCTCGAAATTACCACATAAGTACCAGCAGATTTGGCTGCAAAAAATGGAGCGGATGGAGAAACGAACGTATACGCTGTCGTTTTTTCTAAAGGACATTGGACTGCTCAGCCTGACGTTTACGCCGAAAGGCTCGGACTACACGGAGCAGACTTTAGACGGCGGATTTATTGTGTCATTTACATCTGAAACTGACCTTGCGAATCCTATGATCAGATTACTTACCAGTGCATCTGTAACGGTTTCTGATGTTACCCTCCTCGCCGCCAAACTCGAACTTGGCGACACGCAAACCCTTGCGCACAAGGAGAATGGCGTTTGGGTGCTGAATGAAGTGCCGGATTATAGAGAGCAGCTGAGTAGATGTGAATTCTATCGTCGTGTTTCAGCTATTGGTCATTATTTCCCCGGCTCAATGTATAATGACTCAACTGGTGTATTTCTTTTGCCTTTCTCTGGCGGAATGCGCGTAACCCCTTCTATTGAAATTGTAGATCCCGGATTTCTTCATGACTCAAGCGGAGCAAGCCGTGGTTTGAGTGCTAATAATTACTCGATCGAAACTATGGATCGATTTGGAGTAAAGATTGTTTTGCGCGGATTGAGTGGAGTTCCTATCGGACCAGCTAGTATCGCTGATGCAAAATTCGCCCTTTCCGCCGACCTATAAGGAGGTGACACACCATGAACCAAAAATCCCGTGTATACGTCCTCTGCGACGCGCAGAACCGCGTAATGCGCCTTGAGGGAGAGTACAGCTTACCGGACGATCTTACCGGATGGGTGCTCATCGAGGAGGGCGAGCCGTGCGATCGCCTGAATCTCGCGCAGAGCCATTATCTCGCGCTGCCGCTCTATGACGGAGCGGTTCTGCGGTATAAGCTCGTAGACGGCAAGGTGGTAGAGCGCACTGCCGAGGAAATCGAGGCGGATAAGGCGAAACTGTCGAAGCCGGTTATCCCGAAAACCAACGCAGAACTGGAAAGCGAGAACGCTAAGCTCAAGCAGCAGATTTCCGCTCTTGCCGATCAGCAGTCCTTTTACGAGGATTGTATTGCAGAGATGGCGCAAGTCGTTTATGCGTAAGTTAATCAAGACCTACACGGTCTATGTCCATGAAAATAGCACAAACGGTAAAGTTTATATCGGAATAACCAGTCAAAAGCCCGAAAATCGTTGGAGAAACGGGAAAGGTTATTTGACTGGTTACGCGAAGAAAACTCCATTCGCAAACGCTATTATGAAGTATGGATGGGAGAATTTTTCACACCACATTGTGCTTTCTGGCATTCCTCAGGAAAGAGCAAATCGGATTGAGCAAAACCTTATAAGAGTGTTTAACTCCACTGACCGTTCCAAAGGCTATAATCTATCGCATGGAGGCGGCGGCGTTACTGGCTTTACAGTCGACGAGGTAGAACGCAAAGCCCGTTCTGAACGAATGAAGGGAGCCAAATTTTCAGATGAAACGCGCCGGAAGATGTCAGAGGCAAAGAACGGTTACGTTCCGTGGAACCGCGGAAAGCATATAGGCTTTACAGAAAAACAAACAGCAGCGAGAAGAAAACGCTGCAGGAATGTAAAAACTGTTGATGGCGTTTTTGATACTGTATCTGAATGCGCAAAGTTTTACGGGGTGGGTCGTAAAACACTATCTGACTGGCTCTCCGGAAAAAGAAAACCCAGCAAGAAGTACGAACATATTCAAGCTACATATTTATGAAAGGAATGATACAAATGATGGCAACTTTATTCGCAAATCGCATTATTATCGGCAGGTGCACTTTTGAGCAGGTGCCGAACAAGCTCAAACAGCAGGTAGCGGAAATCCTCGTAGAGGAATGCGGTATGCCCGAGCTGGTACCGACTGAGTTCGGCGGTACCAAGGGTGCGTAACATGAAGGGCGCAGAAAACACCGCTGCACCGAACATGATCGTCGATGAGTTTTTCCCGAAGCGTATCACACAGCGTGAGGACTTCGCGGAAATCCGTGAGGCGGTGCGCAAATACAGGATTACGGAGCTGTATCTCACGCAGAAGTATGGCAGAAAGCAGGTGGGATATGCCGACTGAGGTTATCTGCACCATTATTACGGGTGTTGCCGGAATCATCTGCGCTGCTATGGCGGCGCAGTCCGGCAAGCGTGATAAGAGAGCAAGGGAAGAAACGGAGCGGGTAAACCGGAGGGCGGAACAACGAGCCAAAGAGGGACGCTTGCAGCTTGCAATGATTAACGCAAACTGTCAGCTTACTGTTGGCGTAGCAATGGCATTAAAGCGCGGTCACTGCAACGGCGAGGTAGAAGCAGGACTTGCGGCTATTGAAAAGACGACGAAGGAATACGAGCAGTTCTTAGAAGGAATTGCAATAGACCATATTGCGAGGTGATAGTATGAAGATAAATCTTCCTGTACGAATGAAGAACCCGTGGTTCTGGGTCGGTATTGTCAGCGTGGCAATCACGGCCATTGGCGTTGACCCGCAGACGTTTACAAGTTGGGCGGCTGTGTGGGACGGTATTGTTTCGGTGCTGTCTAATCCGGTGCAGCTCTGCACCATGTGCCTTGCGGTACTGAGCGTGTTTATTGACCCGACAACGGCGGGCATTACGGATTCCAAAACAGCGCTGACCTACACCGCACCGAAAAAGAAGGGTGAGTAAATGAGTATTCCATTTAAGCAGTGTAATGAACGAAACTACCGCAAGGGCAGAGAGTTCCCCGTGCACTGGATTGTTCTGCATTTTACGTCTAACAACGGCGATACGGCACAGAACAATGCAGATTTTTTTGCAAGAGAAAGCGGACTGCGTGCCAGTGCGCACTACTTTGTAGACCCGAACGGCGTTGTGCAGAGCGTGAAGGACACGGACACGGCATGGCATTGCGGCAGGGAACGCGGCGGCAGTTACTACAACGACTGCCGGAACGCTAATTCCATCGGCATTGAGATGTGCAGCGTTATCCGAAACGGCGTGTACGTTATCCCCGAGGAGACCATGAAGCGCGCCGCAAAGCTGACCCGTGAGTTGATGGCAAAGTACCATATTCCGGTGTCGCGCGTGTGTCGTCACTATGATGTGACGCACAAGGATTGCCCGGAGCCGTGGGTGAGAAATCCGAGGCTGTGGGAAAACTTTAAGAAAATGCTTACAGAGAAAGAGGTTGAGGACATGACCGAACAGCAGACCCGCGCAATCGCAAAACAGGAGATTGCCAACGCTGAAAAGGCAAAGAAGGTTTACGACACGGTAGACGCAGTTCCCGCATGGGGCAAGGCAACCGTACAGAAACTGGTGAACAAGGGCTTTTTGCAGGGCGACGATAAGGGCAAGCTGGCACTGAGCACCGACCTGCTGCGCCTGCTGGTTATCAACGACAGGGCACACCTTTACGGCTAATTTGCGGACGGACATAAAAGATGGTATAATTCTATCAAGATTGAAAAAACGTATTGTTCCTGCGCTCCTCGAAGCCTTATGAACCTACATAGGGTATTGACGTAGAGGGCACGGGACGGTGTGTTTTTATAGGGTGCGAAGCGCGTAAGTGTGTCGCACCCGATTTTTTATACAAGGGGAAAGATATGCGGTGACACCATAACGAGGGGATACCGCATGAAATTAACGGAATTTACAAGGCCGGAGGTGGAATACTTCCGGCGTGAGTGCAATTTTACACCAGAAGAGCGCGCCGTGTTTGACCTGCGAACATCGGCGCGCTCTATTACTCAGATTTGCATGACGCTGCACATGAGCGAAAGCACGGTGCATCGTCGGTTGAACAGCATCAAATGCAAAATGCTGCGCGTGCTGTGACAGCAAGTTGACAGATTTGTGACAGGTTTTAACGCCCGGCAGACCTTATACTGAAAGTATAAGGAAGTGATCGCATGAGTTACGAACAGAGACTTGAACGCATGGGGTATGACCCTGAGTGCGCTCGTCGCATTGTAGCAGTTTACCGCAACGCAGGCAACACAGATTGCTTAGAGGAGTATATATCCTACAAAGAGGCGGTAAGTAAATCCATTAGCGAACACGTTACGGAGGTGCTGGGTTAATGGCATATCCTTATGGTTACACTGGCTACACGCCGCAGTATCAACAGCAGTACCCGCAACAGCCAATGCAGACACCAATGCAACAGCAGGTGCAATCTCCACAGCATATTGTCCGACCTGTGGCAAGCGTGGAGGAAGCACGCGCGGTACAGACGGACTTTTCCGGTGCGCTTACTATCATGCCGGACACGGCACACGGCGCGATTTACACCAAACAGCTTAATTTGCAAACCGGCTGTGCTGACTTTGTGATGTATCGCAGAGCACAGGAGCCGGAAACGAATAAACCTGGGGAAATAGATTTGTCAGATTATGTTCCGAGAACGGAATTCAACGAACTTATCCGACGGTTTAACAAGTTATGCGAACAACTGGGAGGTGCAAACGATGGTAAATAATCCAATGATGCAGGTATTGCAGCTTATGAGGAACGGCGGAAATCCTATGATGATGCTGAACCAAATGACCGGCAATAATCCTATGGTGAGCACCCTAATGAAATCCATGCAGGGCAAAAGCCCGGACGCGCTGCGGCAGATGGCAATGAACATTGCAAAGGAACGAGGAATCGACCTCGATCAGTTTGCACAGCAGTTCGGCATGAACATCAAGTAAATACGAAACTGTAAAAAAACAGACGATTTTTTACGGTTCCCTTTTCAGTTACGGAATCTTGATGAAAATCCGACGTGAATTTGTCATGTTCGGAAAGCGTACGGTTCCGATCAAATATAACTGAAAAGGAGAATTACACTATGAGTGACGATTCGATGGCTCTGGGTTATGCACTGGGTCAGGACAGCAACGGTAGCAACAACGGTTCCGGTATGTGGGGCGGCGATGGCTCGTGGATTTTCGCATTTCTGATTATTGCACTGATTTTCGGCGGCAACGGCTGGGGCTGGGGCAACAACGGCGGCAACGGTGCAGGCTATCAGGGTGCAGTAACTCGCTCCGACCTGTGCAGTGAGTTCAACTTCAACGACCTGTCGCGCTCGGTTCTCGGCATTCAGAGCGGCCTGTGCGACGGATTTTACGCCATGAATAACGGTATGCTTACCGGCTTCAACACGCTCGGCAGCGCGGTTTCTAACGGCTTCCACGGCGTGGACAATTCGATTTGCCAGCTCGGCTATCAGAATGCCCAGCTTATCAACGGCGTAAACACCAACATGAACAACGGCTTTAACGGCGTGACTGCGGGTCTGACCGCACTCGGTACGCAGATGGCAAGCTGCTGCTGCGATACGCAGCGTCAGGTAGAACGAGGTTTCTGCGACACCAATTACAACGCTGCTACTAATGCGCGTGACATTATCCAGTCCACCCACAACGATACCGACCGTATCATTGCGCGGATTGACCAGATGGAAACTGCACGTCAGGCAGAGAAGATCGCGGCGCTCCAGACGGAGAACCAGACTTTGAAGTTTGCCGCATCTCAGGAAGCACAGAACAATTATCTGGTAAACGCTCTGCGCCCGGCTCCCGTTCCGGCGTTCCCGGTTCCGGCACCTTACCAGTTTTCCGGCTGTGGCTGCAACACCTGCGGCTGCTGAGATACGATATTCAGGAGGGGGAGCAATCCCCCTGCCTTTGATAGGAGGGAATAGTTATGGCTTGCAAGCCTGTACAAAAACTGTGTCCGAACCTGCGTATCTCACAGGGCGTGACTTACGCAAGCGGCGTGCTGACGGTGAACATTCCGGCGGGAGATTATCAGAACGGATGCGTATACGGAATCGTAATCGCTCAGAATATTCCGAGCACAACGATCATCGGCGCACCGGTAGTAATCACAATCGGCGACGGAACGGTAATGTATCCGCTGCTGAAATGCAACGGCGCACAGGCGACAGTGTTTAATCTGGACACCCGTCACAAATACCTGTGTCGCGTTGTCACTTCGTCCAGCGGCGGCAGTTTCCGAATGCTCGGTAATTCCTGCTGCTCTCATTCTGACGCGCTGCGGTCTATTAACGGCACAGCGCCGACGGCGTAAGGGGGTATCATCATGAAACGAGGAACCCGAATGCTGTTGATGCAGCACACCCGCCGAGAGAATGCTTCGCCGGAGGAATGGAGAATCCGCAAGACGTATCCCGAAGATCGCCAGCATTACGGCGTGCGGTATCGGTACAATCATATTGAGCCTTACGGTTACTATGATGAGCGTATTCACGGCGGCGAACCGGAGATGCGGAATTATCGCCGTTATTCTGACGGACGCTTTGCGCCGAAAAGCAGCATGGAATATCCGGAGTATGACGAGTACCCCGATTACGAGGACGAGATGCGCCCTATTGGCTTTCGTGACGATGATGCTTACATGGGGGATACTTCTTATGTAGGTGACAAGACGCACGGTTCTGAGCGCACTATGGGCTATGCGTCCAGCACGCACACCGGACGTATGACTAAGGACATGGCGGACGAATGGCTGCACAACATGCAGAACGCTGACGGCACGACTGGCCCGCACTGGACGTTTGAACAGTGCAAGCAGGTAATGCAGCAGCACAACATGAATTGTGACCCGGTAGAATTTTGGGTGGCAATGAACGCTGTTTACTCCGACTTTTGCAAGGTCAACGAGAAACACGGCATCCGCAACATCGATTACTATGTTGACGCTGCTTGTGCGTTCTGGCTCGAAGACAAGGACGCAGTAAAAAATAAGGAAACGGCATACTATCTCTATGTTGTGAAGCATTGAATGAAGGGAGGGCAAATGTCCTCCCTTCATTGCGGTGTTGAAGTCCCGCGCTATCTGTGGTACAATGTATAGGTCAAGTGGGACTAAACATGGGACTAAAATTTTTGAAGTGTCAAAAGTTCAGACATACTGTGGGGTTTCGAAATTTCACCTCGTCCTTGGTAAGGATGAGGTCACCAGTTCAAATCTGGTTAGCAGCTCCACATTAAAAAGCCTTGTTTCTTTGGTAAATCCATTGAAACAAGGCTTTTTTTGTTATTTTATACGGCTTTGAGCACTGCTGCACGAAGTTCTTGCAGCTCTCGCACAATGTCAGCCATAGGCGTTTTTTGCACTTCGTTAATGGGACTAAATGTGGGACTGAACAAGGCGGCTAATTGCTCACCTGCACGCTCGATCATATCCTCGCCGGTGTGCGTGTAAATCTTGGCGGTGATCTCGATAGATGCGTGTCCCATGAGTTTGCTTGCGACGTTGAGCGGTACGCCCGCACGCTCTAAATCCGTGCAGAACGTGTGGCGCAGATCGTAGGGAACGATAGGCGGCAGTTGCTCGGCAATGGGTGAGATTTTCCCCGCCGCGATCAACTCGCGTTCGGTATCGTCCATTGCGGCGCGGAAACCCTGCCACATGGCACGCATGGATTTATCATCGTACAAGTGCCCGTTACGCGGAAAAACCAATTCACCGAACGAACCGGCTTTCGGCAGGACTGCGGCAAGCTGGGGGATGATCGGGATTTTGCGAACGCCTGCGTCTGACTTGGGGGATTTCTCGGCGCGGGTGTCCCGGTCGTATGCCTTGTTAACGGTAATCATACCGCCTGTAATATCGGCGTATGTCAGCACAAGGCTTTCCGCCGGACGCAAGCCACTATACAGCAGAGTAAGCACCCACGGCCCTGTAGGATGCGTCTTGGCGGTTTCAAGCAAAATAACACGTTCACGGTCTGTAATGCTCCTGTGGCTCTTCTGTTTACCGGTGCGGGGCATTTTCAAATCTTCCGCAGGATTATTGACGCACAAGCCGTTCTGCTTGGCAGCGCGGAACATCTGCTCGATGGCCTGCTGCACCTTCTTTACGGTGTCCGGCGCACGTCCTTCCGCAGAGTTAAGCGCTTCCTGACAGTTCAGCGGACGCACTTTGCTGACGGGGATATCCCCAATGTAGGGATAAACGTAGTTCACAAGCCGTCCCTCGATCAGCCTGCGCGTGGATTCCTTCACGCCGGACTTGTAGGTTTCTACCCAGCGTTTCCCCCATTCCTTTACGGTAACACCGGCTTCAATGAGTTTACTTCCGGATTCGATCTCTGCGCGTTTTGCTCTGATCTTCTCGTTGAGTTCCTTTTCGGTTTTTGCTCTCAGGTCGTAGTGCTTTCCCATATACGTTCCGGTCTCACGGACAAAGCCGCGAGGGTCTTTTTTTCGACGTGGCATTGCATTTTCCTCCTATTTTCGATATAATAAGAGGGTAGAATTCCGTTGCACAAGATTTCTACCCCCGTTTAACGTCCGCCGGTTGCCGCCGGTGGGCGTTATTTTTTTGTTTACGCATTTTTCATGGCTTTTGCAATCGCCTGCGCGTGCATTTCCGCCTGCTCCTGTTTATAAATGTTGATTTGCTCTAATATAGCAAGCCGCATGATAACAGGACGGTCAAACTTCTGCATCGTATAGATGCCACTGTTGCTGTATATGGAAATTTCGCCAATGCTTTCCGAAAATTTTGTTTTCACAGATACATTGTCGATTTTATCAAGCGGAACATCGAGTATTTCTTTTTTGAAAATGCCTTTCGTGCCCATCAAACGCTTATTTGTTAAAACGAGTTTAGTTTGCTGTTGTGCATACATTCCGTATATTACAAGCGCGTCAATAACAGCGATCAGCCAAGCGGATTCTAAACCGTTTACGATTCCTCCTATCGCAACCCCGCCGAAGAATACAGCAACGGTAAACACACTCCATAGGGCTATGGAAATTTTGTACCACATGAAAAATCGCGGTGCGTAGGTGCATTCGGTAACAATTTTTTCGTTGTTCAGCAAATTAGCATCCACTGAGTTACCCTCCCTTTTATTCCTTATACTTTGGATTTCCCAGCATGTTAAGGGAATCCAATGCTTTTTCCTGCCCGTTCTCGGTAAGCTGATTGAATATTGTCGTCAGCCGAGATTGATGGGCGTTTTTTTGTGTCTCATCATACTGCGCGAGATCGTGCAGCATGAATTCGATTGAGTGTTGCATACGCTCTAAGCCTTTTAGATTGGCTTCGAGCCATGCCTGCTTTTCCTGCTCGCGTAAAACAACACTCAACCAAAAGTCCTGTTTATTGGACTTTGCAACAAGGCTGTTTGCGTCCTCTTGAAAATCGAACAAACGTTATTTAGTACCACTTTAAGGCCGTAACAAAACGTTACACCCTTTTTATTTCGCGTATCACTTCCACGGCAGAATAAACGGTTTTATAATCCGTCCTCCGTGGTAGTTTGGTTCCGGGTCTATTGGTTCTTCAATCGCTATTGTAGTATCTGGAATCGTAAAACCGAGACCGCTTAGTTTCTCTACCAGCTTTTGATATTTGGCAGAGTTCTGATTTTTCATACGAGTGAATCCGCTGAGAGATTTAGGACATAGGTCAGGAAGAAGATATCTTACACGGTAATATATACTGTGATTTAACCTACGCTCTTTGTCGTTACGAATCCTGCGCTGCAATTCGTTGTATACTTCGATCTCGTCTTCGTCTCGATCATCAACAAACGGCCTCCAGCTTGTGTGAAGCATAGGCTGTTCTTCGCCTTTATAATAAATCCTATCTTGGTTTCTGTCGTCGAAAAAGACTATAGGGAATCGAACGAACGCGCCGTCTGGCTCTACATATCCGGTCTTTAGAATGAATTTCGGGAGCTTAGGAAAACGCCAATCATTTCCGTGCATGGTATACACACGCCCTTGATATTTGGCAGACACTGCACTTCTTCCGTTTTCCCATGGAATCAAAACAAGATCTGTGCCCATAGCCAGACAGTTGATTTTTACCTCATTGTAGATGCGGGTTCTGAGTGCAGCACCAACCGAGATTTTATTTGAGTTTTCCTCGATTTTATGCTGCCACTCTAAGGCTTTGGAAAATCTTCCGATTTCCTCGTACCATTGCACGACGCGGTAGAAATCGTTTTCACTCCAACCGATGGGCGATTCAAACATGATTTCGGTTGCTTTCTCTATACATGCAAGTGCTAAGTCGTACTTTTCAATTTTCCACAGCCTGCTTGCATGCATCCTTAGAACATATTCCAACGAACCGGTGACACCTAAATCATCGTGCACCGATATTGAATTGTCAAAAGTAGGAACTGGAATAGATTCAATGGACGAAATAGATGTTAAATCATGCGCTTCACCATCTACGGATATTCTTTCTGCATCGTAGATAATATCTCGATTGTCATAAAGAGCACCAGCAGGTTTGGGAAAGATGAATGATATACGTCCATTGTAAAAGCAAACCTCGTAACTCATTTTGACACTCTCCCGTGTTGCATAAGTCCTGTTTATTGGACTTTACTTGTTATTAGAAAACTCGCCCTTGAATCGAACAAGTGTTCGATTTATAATATTGTCATAACTTGACGGACGGTTTTGCTTGATATTGCCTTATATTGGTAATACCATAGTATCAAGAAAGGCAGGGAACAAAACATGGAAAATAATAAATATCCAAACTATGAGGCATTCGCCGCCTATCTCAATACATTTGAAGAACCGGAAAAGATTTTATCCGGTCTGGTGGCGCTCTTGAAACCAAGTGGAAACTGCGTTGGCGATCGATCGGAGAAAGATTAAGTCCTCGTTAGACAAATCTTCGCCAGCAGGCATAATTCCAGCTGACACAAACACATCCATAATATGTTTTGCATTTATCTCTCTCGCTTTGGCTTCGGCCGGAGCGGGAGATTTTTTTATTTCTGGATTTTCGAACTTCTCCAGATCGTCAACAGTGAATCCGAGTGCATGAACAATGGTTTTCAAAGTCCCGTATTGTGGGTCTTTGGTTTGTCCAGCGAAGATTTTATTGAGCGTTCCTTTGGGTATTCCGCACTCATCGCTGATCTGTTGCAGTGTTTTACCACTTTTTTGCTTCATTATATCCAGCGCGTCTACCAGCATTTCAATTCCTCCTTTCTATGACTTCATTATATAACTATACGCATGCAGTGTCAATAAAGAAATTACCGAATTAGGTAAAAATATTTCCGATACACCATTGACAATTACCGTATTCGGTGATATTATAATAACACAGATTACCGAATATGGTAACAGGAGGTGATTGTATGAGATTCATTGAAAAAGAAATGCCGCGATTCAATGTGACCTACTATGATATTCAGCAGGTTATGAATTGCAGTGAAAAGACGGTACGAAACAAGATGCAAGGCATCACGGATTTTACTTACAGCGAAGCCCGTGTTATCCGAGACAAACTGTTCCCCGGTATGAATATTGAGTATCTGTTTGACCGCCACGACAACGAGAGCGCATAAGCGGAGGTGAGCAGCAATGAAGAAAGTCAAAGAGATTTTCATGTCAGGCAGCTTTGGTATAGCGCTGTCCGGCTTCTCACTGGGGTTCTCTACTTGCGTATTGATTTGTAAGGTTTTCGATTTACTTAAATAAGGCGATAACCGAGACAATCAGCGAAGCAATAGCAAGTGCACGAGCAATCATAGCTTCGCGCGAAGCCGCTTTGGCTTCTGTACGAGCATCGTCGATTTGAGTTTGCAGTTTTCGGTTGGTTTCCTCCAACTGGTTCTGCATAGAATCACGGAATTCTAATTCGGCTTCTTGATCGATACGGCGAAGTTCAGAACCTAAGTGCATCATATCAACACCTCCTTTCCCGGCTATTATACCACGTCCGGGAAGGGGCGAACAAGCGGAGGTGATACCGATAGAGGCCCTGTTGAAAATCGCAACACTATGCGTTGCGCTGGCTACTCTGATTATCAACGTCAGAACAATCCTTGCGATCAACAAGGAGCACAGGAAGCGTAGGAGGTGATACCGATGTATATTCCACCTTTTGTTGCCGGAGTGCTGGCAACACTGGGCGTTGAAATGGCGCTGCTTATTGTGTGTGCAATGCTGCGTTGTGATAACAACGATGATGACCGATAACAAACCATCAACGCACTAAGCAACAGACAGATAACAAACCATCAACACACCAATAACACACAGAAAGCGGAGGGTTGAACGAATGACAGCAACAGAATTAAGCAACCGCAGGCGCACGGTTGAAGGTCGTTTACGCACGTTCGCAGGGTGCGAATATATTACCACAAAACAGTTAAAAGACTGGTTTGGCGTTAGTTATCGTACCGTGCAGAGGTATTTAGATGGTGTTCCGCGTTTAACCGGCGGTCGCTATCATGTAGCCGATGTGGCTAACCGATTGGTGCAGGCGGAAGCGTCTGCGTAACACTCCAACAACAGACCATCAACACACAGATAACACACAATCAACACACCGATAACAGACCGATAACAAACCATCAACACACCGAGGCATAAGAAAGAAAGTAACAAAGAAAGAAAAGAAGTATATATATATTCTCCCTACGGTCGAATATATATTAATTTAACTTTCTAAGAAATAAAGAAAAGAATAACCCTCTCACTACGTTCGAGGGTTACAAGAAACCGCGAAAGGGGATTGAAACCAATGACCTACAAACGCTACGGATGGTTAGCAGGATTTTGTTTTTTCGGAATGCTGATCAGCGGCGGCATGACCGAGAACGGAAGAATCGACTTGTTTTCTGGAGCCGCTATCATGCTGGCGCTGCTGGCTGTCGGCATGGTGAGCGCAAGGGCAAGCATGCTACTTGCGGCCTATGAGCACCGGCAGAGATATCGCGGTCGTTACCGCTGAGGGGAGAAAACAGGATATGACGGAAGCGAGAAGGAAAACGCTGAAAGTCAAAGACATGCAGCGCCGGGTTATCGGCAAGGCGATGCACGCCGCGAAGTACGGCTTGCAGATGCGCGAGAGCGCAAAGACAATCAGCATGAACGGAGGACACAAGCATGGTAGTGAAAATTAACGGCTCGGTGTTTGATACCGAGAGAGTGATGCGGTTTGCACCGCGGAAGAAGGGCAGAATGAAATTCGAGCCTGACGATGTATGCACGCTGTCCATGATGGCGGAGCAGGCAGATTACTTTGAAAAGTGCGGATTCAAGACTTGGACCGTTGACAAGATGGGTTGGCGGTTTATGCTCTGGAAAGACGAGTTCGGCAACACGTTCCCGCAGTGCTTTGCACCGATCAGTGGGAAGTTGGAGATGCCGGAACGGGCATGAGAAAAGCCGCTGACGGGTGGTAGGATACCCAATCAGCGGCAAAGGTAAATTGATTTAATACAAGGATACCACAGAGGAGGACGAAAAGCAAGTGAAATGCTACAAAGGCTTTGACAAGGACTTGAAATGCCGTGGTTTTCAGTACGAAATCGGCAAAGAGTACGAGGAAAACACGGCGGATATTTGCCTCAAGGGTTTCCACGCCTGCGAGAACCCGATGGACGTATTCGGATACTACAACCCGGCAGATTCGCGTTACTGCGAGGTAGATTTGGATACTAACGAGCAGACTGAGGAGGACAGCAAGCGGGTTGGCAAAAAAATAAAGATTGAAACAGAGATTGGCCTTTCGGGGCTGATTCAGGCTGGCGTGAAGTTCATTCTGGAAAAAGTGGATTTTAAGAGCGCGAAAGAGAGTAACACGGGCTACCGGAGCGCCGCCACGAATACGGGCGACCGGAGCGCCGCCACGAATACGGGCGA
>ERZ840371.608-NODE-608-length-42799-cov-4.122380_pt1 | contig 42799 bp, 28 predicted proteins | sample MGYA00519937_ERZ840371 | MGnify/ENA primary metagenome ERZ840371 (study PRJEB31850, sample SAMEA3708873) | human gut metagenome | biome: human gut; feature: human-associated habitat; material: faeces | place: China | collected 2014 ... | reverse complement strand
TTGGGCTTCGGTGATTGTTATTGGTACTATTTTCTCAGTTTTTTCCCATATAAGAGTTAATTTGTTAATATATAATGCACCGTCATTACTTCTAATACCTATGTATGGATAGTTGCCAACAATATTAAGAATAGTAGGCAAATTTGTCCCTTTTTCTATGCTTCCTAATTTTACACCTTGAGTTTCATTATTATATAAATCATTGGCATTATCTGAATATGCTGTGGTTTTTCCATAAATATCTATAGTCCGACCTACTGAAGTATTATTATTCCATTCAATAATTACAGATTTTAAACGTGTTCCACCTGCTGTTGTAGTTACAATTCCTGAATGTTGGGTTGAGTTAGAGGATGTTCCGCTTCTTAATTGTATGGAAGAGTTCCCCGCAGCAGAATTACCTGCATAAACAGCATAATTCTTTTTCACATTACTGAAATTAACGTATGAATTAGAAAGAGCTTTAAAATCGTTGTAAGTTAGTTCATCCACAACTTCTGTAGTTTTAACATTCGGGTCAACAATGTTTAAGGTACATGTTGCTGTAGCTCCCTGATATTCACCATCTTCATCAATTGTAGCAGTAATTGTTACAGTTGTAGGTGTGTTCCCTGCAAGGACATCTCCAGTTTTTTCATCAACTATACATGTATTCTCATCAACATTTGTCGTATATTTTATATCGGCATCGGCATTAGGTTTATCTGTAGTCGCCTTGACTGTTATTGTTTTATTGATATCTACTGTATATTCGTCCTGTTCAAAGTTTAATGTAACAGTTTTTTTCGTCTTAGTGTATGTGGCAGTTGCAATATCGCTGTTTTCAAGTGAACCGTCTTCCATTACAGCCATAGCACGTATGGTCGTAGTTTCTGTTATCGTAAGACCTTCTGCTGGGAATGGTCTAGGATCTTTTGTAAGTGCTTCGTCCTCTGCTGTAGTATATACTATTTTTGCACCTGTAGTAGTTGTAGATGCGTTGATGGTAAGGCTTTCTGTAAATGTTGTTCCATCAGCAGGGGTGAATTTGGGTGCAACACATTTTGTTGGATTAGCAGATACTGTCTTAATTGTAATTTTAGTAAATTGGGCGTTTTTTGAATTGGTTATAGCCAACGACAAAGACTGAGACTGACATGCTTCGTCTATATCATATGTATAGTCTTTATTTTTTGTACTCCACGTTTGCTGTGTAGATGCACTGCTTGTTCCAGATTTTATATTAACGGATACTGAGGTTGAATGTGAGTTGGATGAATGTACAATAATTTGAGTGATTTTTTCTCCTTCAAATGTTGGCAAATTTAATAATGCACCACTCGCCCCAAGCATGAAGTATCCATTGTTATTAAAATAACGGGTACTTCCCGATGCGGTAAATATTGTATTATTTTCTTTATAATAAAATGTACTGAGATTGTTCCCGCTTCCTATTGGTACATCTGTTGTTCCGTTGGGTGAGGTTGTCCACAGTGTGCTTTTTGAAAAATCAAAAATATGATCCGTTGCGCCAACCGTACCACTAACCAATAAAAAAAGAAGAGTACAAACTACCCCCCCCGAAAAATAGGATTTAATTAAATCCTTAAAATGTAAAAAAGAATGCATAATACTAATTGTTTAAATTGTTGTTGTATGGCTGCAAAGGTATATATTTTGTATAAGTATAAAAAGTATATTTATTTATAAAATTTATATATATCATAATATTTTAACATGATTTATAATTTCGTGAGCTATGGTGTAATCGTTCATTACTGAAATGATTACAATTTCTCTTAAATAGCAGCAACTTATGATATATTTTGCCTAAATTTGCAGGATAGGACACATTAAATATGTAATAGAATGAAATTCCCCATAGGCATACAGAATTTTGAGAAGCTTAGAAACGACGGCTACGTATATGTAGACAAGACCGCCCTTTTGTATAAGCTGGTTAACAATGGCAGTTATTATTTCCTCAGCCGTCCCCGCCGCTTCGGCAAGAGCCTTCTCATATCCACGCTGGAGTCGTATTTCAGCGGCAGGAAGGAACTGTTCAGGGGGCTTGCCATAGAGAACCTGGAGAAGGACTGGGAGGAATATCCCATACTTCACCTTGACCTCAACACCGCGAAGTATGACAGTGCGGATGCGTTGCTGAATGTTCTTAATGATGTCCTCTCCAATTGGGAAGCAACTTATGGGACATCACCCACGGAGGTTACTCCCGAGCTTCGCTTCAAGGGCATCATCCGCCGTGCATGGGAGCGTACGGGCCGGCGCGTTGTGATACTCGTAGACGAGTATGACAAGCCGATGCTTCAGGCAATCGGCAACGAAGGTCTTCAGGAGGAGTACCGCAATATACTGAAGGCATTCTATTCAGTGTTGAAGACACAGGACCGCTATATCCGCTTCGCCCTGCTCACGGGCGTGACAAAGTTTGGCAAGGTGAGCGTTTTCAGCGACCTTAACAACCTTGATGACATCTCAATGGACAGCCGCTATATAGACATCTGCGGCATAACGGAGGCAGAAATACATGAATATTTCGAGGAGCCGCTGCACGGTCTTGCCGCCAAGGAGGGCACGGACTATGACACTGTATGCGAGCGCCTCCGCCAGATGTATGACGGCTATCACTTCGAGACGGGCACTCCCGGCATATACAACCCTTTCAGCCTTCTGAACACCCTTGACAGCATGAAGTTCGGCGACTACTGGTTCGAGACGGGCACTCCTTCGTTTCTTGTCCATCTTCTGAAGGAAGCCGACTACGATCTGAACAACCTCCAAGAGGAGCAGGTGTCTGCGGATGTCCTGAACAGCATCGACTCGATGTCGCGCAATCCCATTCCGGTGATATACCAGAGTGGATACCTGACGATAAAGGGGTACGACAAGGAGTTCAGGATTTACCGTCTCGGCTTTCCGAACATGGAGGTGGAGAACGGTTTCATAAGATACCTGCTTCCTTTGTATACCCCCGTGGAGGAGAACGGCACAGACTTCTTTGCAGCGAGCTTCATCAGCGACGTTCGCCGCGGCAATCCCGAGAGCTTCATGGAGCGTCTGCAGTCTTTGTTCGCGGATACCGACTATGAGATAACGGGCAAGCTGGAGAAGTATTTCCAGAACTCGATGTACCTTGTGTTCAAGCTTCTGGGCTTCTATGCAGAGGTGGAGCGGCGTACGAGCCGCGGCCGTATTGATATCGTCATACAGACGGCGGACTATGTCTATGTGATGGAGCTGAAGCTCGACGGCACTGCAGACGACGCATTGCGTCAGATAGATGAAAGAGGCTATGCCGACCCTTTCATGTCGGATAGCCGTCATTTATATAAGATAGGTGTAAACTTCTCTTCTGCGACACGCGGCATAGAGGAGTGGAAGATAAAAGAAGCATGAGAAATTTAGGTACGTTACCGCAAAATATATGTGATATTTATCCATAACACACTTTATTTGTATTAGACAAATTGCATTACTTTTTGGTAAAACATCGGTACTAATGTTCATATCGGTTGTTTTGCAGGTATTTTGTATGTTTTTATATGTCATGTTAAGCCGTATAATTATACCTTCTAAGAAAAATGCGAGATACCAGTAATTATCATAATCTTTAAAGTCAACCTAAAAACAAATGAAGAAAATTCTTACTTTTATTGTCGGTGCCCTTTTGTGTACCGATGGTGTTGCACAGGATATAGTGAAATATCCTTGGCTTGACACATCCAAGAGCTTCCATGAAAGGGCGGTGTTGCTATGCAAAGAGCTTACACTGCGTGAGAAAGTGGATCAGCTGGGCAACTATGTAACATTGGATGTTAAGCGTGACGGTGTCACGATATTGCCCAGCTATCAGTATTGGAATGAAGCAATACACGGTGTGGCACGCTCAGGTGCGGCAACGAGTTTCCCCGAATCGAAGGGCATGTCGGCTACATGGGACCGCCAGCTGATTTATGACTGTGCCAACGTAATATCGGATGAGGCACGGTGGTATTATTTAAATAAGAACAAGGGACTGAACTATTGGAGTCCTACGATAAATATGGCACGCGACCCGCGTTGAGGACGTGAGGAGGAAAACTACGGTGAGGACCCGTTTCTTGCAGGACAGCTTGCGGTGCAGTTCATAAAAGGTTTTCAGGGAGAGCAGACAACGGTCAACCCTTATCTTAAGTTGGTGGCATGTGCAAAACATTTTGCCGCAAACAACTACGAGGCCGGACGTCAGTCAACCACATCCTTTGTTACGGAACGCAATATGCGCGAGTATTATCTTCCGGCTTTTGAAGCATGTGTGCGTGAGGCAGGGGTAAAGAGCCTTATGTCTGCATATAATGCTTTTTCAATAGACGTTAATGAGAAAGATGCTAATGGCTTGGGATACGTCAAGGCACATGGAGGACTTCCGTGTTCGGCAAATAAGATGCTGCTTACCGATATTTTGCGCAATGAGTGGGGATTTGACGGATATGTCACATCCGACTGTGCTGCCATAGCATGTATACACCGTGCAACGAAACATCTGTATTTCGGTCCGTATTCATCCGGAACAATAGATACCAACGGGGCAACCGCCTCAATACACGACCCTTATAAGGCATCTACAGAGGAAGAGCAGCTTATGGAGGCGCGTTCCACAGCATTGGCAATAAAGGCTGGATGCAACACAAACTGCGAGTTCAAGTCGCAGAGCTCTGTTTATCAGCGTGCGGGTGTGAATGCTACCGACCCTTTATTCCAGCAGAAGGACAACATGGGCTATGTCAATCTTACGGAAGAAGATATAGACAATGCCCTCATACCGTTGCTTGAGACACGCTTTGCGCTTGGTGAGTTTGAAAAGGACATGTGTCCGTGGAACAATATAAACAACACGCTTGAGAGTGAGGCAAACCGCGCTATGGCACTCAAAGCTGCCCAGGAGTCGATGACGTTGTTGAAGAATGAAGGCGGTCTGCTGCCGATATCTGTTGATAAGAAGGTGGCTCTTATCGGTCCCTATGCCAACAGTATAATGCTTGGAGACTATTCAGGAACTCCTACATATACCGTCACTCCGTACGAGGCTTTTTCAAAGAAGCTTAACTTTGAACTGAGCAACGAGACGCGCATTTCCAAGATTGCAGCCGTGCCGTTTGACGAAGCTGTGGTATCACACGCGGTGCAGGAAGCAACGACAAGGGAGGAGGCAATTTGGAGAACACGGCTCCGGGGGATATATTCCTTTATCGTAATGTTGACTTTGGTGAGAGCGGATGCACGAAATTTGAAATGTCGTGTGGCGCAAAGGACACAGGTCTGGGAACAGTGAGCTTTATCCTTGACTCTAAGGACGGTGAGCCGTTCCTGACTGTGAACAACAAGGACACAAAAGGATGGACTAAATGGGCAACGGTGACAGCTGATGTAGACCCGGCAGTCCTGAGAGGCAAGCACGACTTGTATGTGAAGTTTGGCGGCACTCAGAAATATGTTGGAAACTATCAGTACTTCAACTTCTGGAATCCGGATGTAGAGCAGATACCGGCAATAGAGACACAGGGACCGCTCTATATGTGCGAGACTTCCACCAATGTAAATTCCGTGGCACCGCAGAACATGATAGACCGTGCCGTTGAGGTGGCAAAGCGTGCCGATGTTGTGATATTCCTTGGGGGAACGAACTTTGACAAACCTGAAAATCATGCCACAGGTACGGAGAGCCATGACCGCTGGATACTGACACTGCCGGGCAATCAGGAAGATGTACTGAAGGCTCTGTATGCTGCAAACAAAAACACTGTGCTTGTGCTTGAGACCGGTTCGTCAATGGACATAACATGGGCAAAGGAAAACCTGCCGGCAATAGTTGAGGCATGGTATGGAGGACAGGCACAGGGACAGGCTATATGTGATGTTATATATGGTGACGTAAATCCTTCGGGCAAACTTACATCGACATGGTATAACAGTCTTGATGAACTGCCCAGGGGCACAGACTCCAAGTTTGACCGCGACGGGCGCAACGGCATGATGGAGTATGACATCGACAAGTGGGGATATACCTATATGTATTATGGAAAGGCTGTTCACGGACGTCAGGCAGAGAAGCCGATGTTTCCGTTCGGATATGGCTTGTCATATACAACGTTTGAATATTCTGACATGAATGTGAGCAGCTCGTCGATATCAAACGACGGTATGCTTACTGTTACGGCTACGATAAAGAATACCGGTACACGTGACGGTGCGGAGGTTGTCCAGCTGTATGCAAACTTCAACGGTCAGGGAAATAACGCTGCCCTTAACAAGAGACTTGTAGGTTTTGAGCGTGTGGAACTTAAGGCAGGAGAAAGCAAGACTGTTTCAATTCCCGTGAAGTATGAACAGTTCAGCTACTTTAACGAGACCGCCCATAATTATCAGGTTGACGGAGGAAAGGTTACTCTTGAACTCGCCGCTTCTTCTGCCGATGTCCGTTTGAGGGTCGATATAAATACGGTTGCCGGTGTTGCCAGGGAGACTTACATTTCTCAAAATACCAATAGTATAGAGAAGATTGAGAACAGTACGGAACTCAAGAAGACAGACCATGTATATACTGTGATGGGTGCATACGTATGTCCGGCTTCCGAATATGACAGCCTGCCTGCAGGCATATATGTCCTGAACGGACATAAGTATATAAAGAAAGTAAAATAAAGGCGTTAATGTCCTTATAACTACCGTACCGGTGCATAATGGTCCAATCTGTTATGCACCGGCGCTTTTTTGTTTTCGCCCCTCCTGTTCTTTGTATTTTCCGCTTAATAGGAGCGGAGAGCCGTTGAAGGTTAAGTGCCCGCTCAATAGAATTTTAAGGAGATAAAAACATGTAGCCCCAAGATGTTTGCCAAAGACTTCTTGGGGCTGTATATGTAGGCAATGTTTCCTGTTGAGTGTATGTGATATGAAAATATGCAGCAAACAGTTTGGTGCCTAAGGTCTGAAAACTGTGGTATAGGTATCTTTTGTCTTCCTTTTGCCTTTCACGCCGATGGCGGTGATAATGTTCTCACCTTCTTTCAGGTGGCAGTTGCGGAACGTACATATATGTATCTCATCGGGCATGGCTGTCGCAATTTTCTTTCCATTGATATACAGAGTTACCGTTTCGCAGTTGGAATATACTTTGAAGTCGGTCTGTTGCAAGTGGCGTTCCTTCATTCTGCGAGAACATATATATGTCATAGGTTCGTTGTTCCAGTTTGCCTTGTAAAAATAAAAGGCATCCTTGCGTGTCTTTCTGTCATGAGTTATCAAACCCTTCGTGTTCAGGTTAACCATGCCGCCCTCGCTCCATCCCGGCACGATGAAGTCGAACATTGCCCATACGAACGAGCCGCACAGCAGGTCATGGTTGTTCTTGATGGTGCGCCATGTCTCCTCATGTACGTAGCTCTGCCATTCCTCGGGGTGGAACGGGCCGTTGAGCGTCTTCTCAAACTGCTGCGGCAGCGGTCCCTCCATGTGATGCTCGGGATTACCGCCCGCGCCATATTCGCTTATGGCAAACCGCCTTCCGCCCAGTTCGCCGTGGCGGTAGCGCATCCATTCGGCAAATCCGTCCACGCGACCCTTGTTGTTCTCCTCCTTCGGCCATCTCAGCATCCAGTACCATCCCGGATAGTTGTTCCATGCCGGCATGTCGGCTATTCCGTTGTAGTATCTCCTGCCCTTGTTGCTTGCCGATGAGGTGAGCCTGTTGCCGCCCTCGGCGTGCGCCATGTCGTTAAGTCGGCTGAAGAGCGTGTTGGGGAACGGTGTCTCGGGATAGTCAACCTCGTTGAACAGTCCCCACCAGCACACCGAGGGGTGGTTGTACAGCTGCATCATCATCTCGGTCATCATCCTCCGCGCGTTGCATTCAAAGTCGGCGGTGTTGCGCAGGTCGTTCACGAGCGGCACCTCGTCCCACACGAGCATTCCCAGCGAGTCGGCTATCGCGTGTATGTCCTCGCTCTGCGGATAGTGCGCCATGCGTATTGCCGTCACGCCCATGTCGTCCATCATCCGCATGTCGCACAGGTTGTCGTCGTGTGTCAGTGCCCAGCCTTTTTCGCGCATGTCTTGATGGCGGCTCACGCCGTGCACGGGGTATGGTCTGCTGTTGAGCATGAATCCGCGTTCGGCATCGAGGCTCACCTCGCGGAAGCCGAACGCCACCGTCTGCTCGTCGCTGCCGAGCGGCGACGACACCCTCACGCGGGCGCGGTACATGTACGGGTCGTCCTTTCCCTGCCACAGGTGCGGGCTGTCAACGTGCAGCACCGCCTTAGCCACCTCGTCGCTGCCGCTGCGGCAGTCGGTCGTCTGTCTGCTGCTTGCCACAAGCCGCCCGCCTGCATCGTATATGCTTGTCTCAACGGTGGCTTCGGCGTGCGGCACGGTGGTCGTCATCTTGCCGTCGGAGTATTTCCCGAGGTGCAGATGAGTGCGTACGGTCACCTCGCCGCTGTTTCTCGTGTCTACGAACACGCCCCTTGAGCCGTGGAACAGCGGGCTTATGCACAGCAGGTCGGTTACTATCAGCTCTGCCGGCCGGTACAGTCCGCCCATCACGGCGAATCCCCCGGATATCGGCGCAAGGTCGGCGCGCCAGCGGTTGTCTGCCTCCACCTTCAGGATGTTGTCCTTTCCATAGTCGAGGTCGTCTGTCAGCTCCACGCAGAACGCCGTGAACGCCCCGAGATGGCTTCCGGCAATCTTGCCGTTGACGTATACGGTTGCTGCCTGCCCCGCCGCCTCAAACCTCACGAACACCCTTTTCTGTCCTTTCCACGACCCGGGCACGGCTATGGTGCGTGTGTACGTTCCCTTTCCGCGCCTGTACGTCCGCCCGTTCTGCGTGTCCGCGGCGTTCCACGTGTGCGGCAGGCGTACGGGCATTGCCTGCCGCACGCCCTCGGGTGCGAACTGCCAGTCTGTGAGCGGTTGCGAGCGCACCGGAGCTTCGTCCTTTACGTCCGTGTCCGGCGCAGGTGCTCCAGTGTTTGGTGCAGATACATCTGCATTCCGTGTCCCCGCGCCCGTGACAGTCAGCAGGCAAAGGGCAAATAAGGTTGATTTCAATGTTTTCATATACTTTTGTCTTTTAGTAGTTTGACGTGTTTACAATGTTTCCGCCGTGCGTCGCAATGTCTGTCCCGCCGCGCCAGCCGTACCGTTACGCTTTACGTCCTTGCTTCTACCGACATCTGACACTTTGCAAGGTCTTCCGGCGTTTTCCCTTCCACTGTGATTTGCGTAACGCCCGCAATACTGCGATATTTATATCCGCACCGTCTTGTCGGCGAAAATAAGCCATTCTCATGCAATAAGTATAATACGCTGTAAATCAGAGCATTATTTGTATGTTGAAGCCGCGCTCCATAATTTTACGCTGCCGTCGTTTTAAGGTAAAATCCTGCGTTCAAAATATTTTTTTTACGTTAGAAAAAATATTCTCTTACGTTAGAAAAATTCTTTTCTTATATAAGATTTTTTTCTTTTTCACGTTCCAAAATTTTTTTTTGGAGCGTGAAAAAATTTTTTTGGACGTTAGATTTTTTCTTTTGAACGTTCTAAAAATCCTTTTCCCGCATAGACATGCGCGTATGCAGCATGTTTGGCAAAAAAAGGACGTTTGGGGCGTAAAAAAGCGGCTTTCGCACGATTTTCTCCGGCATAGAACCATATTTTTCCGTCGCAGGACACATTCTTTTCGTCGCAGGACAGATGTTTTTGACGTAGAACGAAGATTTTTTCTGCACTTTTTGTTTTGTCATAATGCAGGCTTTTGTCACAATAATGTGACAGTTTGAAACGGCCGGAATGGGAAACGGGATGTGACCTCATTCCGGCCGTGCCTGAATATGTTTTATATCACCGGCGTGAAACGCAGGCGTATTTTATTCTTTTCATTATCTCACCGGCGTGAACCTCAGATGCAGCTTGTGCGGCCTTGCGGGAATGGTGTATTTTTTCAATACGCCCGGTCCGCAGCTGCTGTTGCCTATGCCGAGCACGGCGGCGTCTATATCGAGAAAGACGTTCTCTTCAGGAGTAAGGTCGCAGTCGTGTGCGGTAGCGGCCAGCTGCCTTGTGGAGTAGGGCAGGGCGGTGAACGAGAACGGCCCGTCCTCGGCGGTTATGGCCCATCCGCGGCCTTTGGCATCCGTTATTCTTAGCATCGCCACGTCGCCGTGGTTGCCGTTATACTGCGGGCGCGGGTAGTGCGTGTACTGTTTGTCCACCGTGCTGTTCCACAATCCTATCGGCGTGGAGGCGTTTCTGTCGGGATAAGAGTCGTGCGGGCCGCGGCCGTACCAGCTCAGCGCCGTCATCTCCTTGGGCAGCACGAACGTGTTGCCCATGCACGGCAGCGTGGGCAGCGTTCCCTGCGGGGTGTATTCGGCCTGGAAATCAACCGAGCCGTCGGCCGCCATCGTGTACAGATAGCCCGCGGTGATGCTTCCCTCCGTGCATCCGTAGCTGTAGGTGGCTGTCACGGTGACTGAGCCGTCGCCGTTGCGCCTTGCCTCGAGCGGCTTTTCGACGGTGATGCTCATAGAGTCGAGCCTGTTGGCCTTCCATTCCTTCGCGAGCCAGTTGCCGAAGCCCTTGTCGTTGTCCGTCGGGGCATGATAGAAGTGCGGGCGCACCATGCCGAACCATGCCTTTGCCTTCTCAATGTCCGTATTCTTGCCGCCCTTCATCGGGTTAGCCTTGAATGCCGTGGCGAGCCTGTCCTGTATGGCAAACTGTGCAGAGGCTATCTCGTGTCCGGCATCCGCCCACGGCGTGGCTGTTCTTAGCACCGCGCTTATGTTGAGGCGCACGTCGGCATCCTGCGGATACTTGAACGCAGGCAGCATAAAGTCCTTTATCTCTCCGCTCCTTGTTGTCTTGCCGTTTGCGGTAAGGCTGTACATATAGCGGTAGTTGTCGGGCGACACGTGGCCGTCGCGGCTTGTTACCATGAGCCTGCCGCCGTCTGGCGCGGTCTTGCCGTTTCCGGTTGCGGCTTTGCCGCTGCCGTCTGGCGCGGTCATGCCTTCCAGCTCAATCTTTATGGGCGAGTATACCGCTTTTACTTCATAGTATTTCGGCGTAAGGCTGCGGTCGGACATGATGACGCCGTTGAGGCAGAACGCCTTCAGGTTTGGCTTGTCGCCGAAGTCGCCTCCGTAGGCTGTCATCCTCTTGCCGTCTTGCCGTCTGACGGCAATTGCCTCGTCGGCCCATGTCCAGATGAATCCGCCCAGCATGCGCGGGTTGCTGTATATCTCGTCCCAGTATTCGCGGAAGTTTCCCATGGCGTTTCCCATGGCGTGCGCATACTCACTTGTCAGCACGGGACGCGTCCCCGGCGCGTTCCCGGCTATGGCGAGCAGACGCTCCCAGCGCGCGTTCTCGGGGCGCTCCATGTTGTCGTCCTTCACGCCCGGATTGTGATATTCTTCCATCGTGCGCGGATAGAAGCGGCTTATCACGTCAACGGCCGACGGGTCGTCGCCGCCTGCGCCCTGCGCTCCCTCATAGTGTATGAAGCGTGTGGGGTCGTATTCTCTTGCCCACGCGCTGGCCGCGGCGAAGTTCATGCCGTAGCCCGACTCGTTGCCGAGCGACCAGAACACCACGCACGGGTGGTTGCGGTCGCGTATCACCACGCGCTGTATGCGGTCCATGAACGCCGCCGCCCACGACGGATCGCTTGCGAGCGTTCCCCGCAGACCGTGTTCCTCGAGGTTGGCCTCGTCCATTACGTATATGCCGTATTTGTCGCACAGCTCATACCAGCGCGGGTCGTTGGGATAGTGGCCCGTGCGCACGGCGTTGACGTTGCACTGCTTCAGCAGCGTGATGTCCCTCACCATCTGCTCCGTGCTTATCACACGGCCCGTGTTCTCGTCCATCTCCTGGCGGTTGACGCCGCGGAAGCGCACCTGCCGTCCGTTAACGAGAAAGCGGCCGTCCTTAATCTCAAGGCGGCGGAATCCGATTTTTGTCTCCACCTGCTCTATCAGCTCGCCCTTGCCGTCGGTCAGCGACAGGCGCAGGGTGTACAGATACGGTGTCTCGGCCGTCCATTTCCTCGGGTTCTTTATCCTTGCCCGCAGCCATCCCCACATGGCGTGTCCGCGCTGCGGGTTGCGGGCATTCATAATCTTTGCCTTGTGGTCGAGGTTCAGTATCTCCGCGGCATCGTGGCGCAGCGTGCTGTCTATCACATTGTTGCCGTCGGCATCCGTCAGCCGCGCCTCCACGAAGTAGCCATCGCCGCGCTGCCCGTCGATGACAGACAATTGCGGGTCAATTATCAGCGTTGCGTCCTGATAGTCGTCATCGAGTATTGTGCGCACGCCGAAGTCGCGTATCCTTATCTTAGGCGTGGCGTATAGCGTCACGCTGCGGTGAATGCCCGCTATGCGCCATGTGTCCTGGTCTTCAAGGTAGCTGCCGTCCGAATATTTGAAAACCTGCAGGGCGATATGGTTCGTGCCCGGTTTTAGGTATTGGGTTATACGGAACTCGGCTGGTGACATGCTGTCTTGTGAATATCCCACGCGCCGGCCGTTTATCCAGATATAAAATGCGCTTGACACGGAGCCGAAATGTATGTACACTTCTTTGCCGTTCCAGTCTGACGGTATGGTGAATGTCCTGCGGTAGCATCCCGTGGGGTTGCGCTCGTCGAACGTGGTGTAGCCCTGCTTCGGCTCCCTCATCACGAACGGCGGGTCTATCCTGAAGGTGTATCCCGAGCTGCAATATATCGGTGTGCCGTAGCCGTTCATCTCCCAGTCGCCCGGCACGGGGAACGTTTTCCACGCGCTGTCGTCGAAGTCTGTGCGGTAGAAACCCTCCGGCTGCCCGTCGGGCGTCTTTGTCCAGTTGAACTTCCATGCGCCGTCGAGCGACACGGACATGTCGCCCGGCTCGTGGCGGAACGGCGTGAACGATGCTCTTGCCGGCTCGCGGTTTATCTGCAGCACGTGCTGGTTTTCCCAGTCGTGTGCCGATATATTGCCGGCTGTTATGGAAATGAGCAATGATATAAATGTTTTTCTCATAAATGTTATTCGATAGTGAGTTTATCAAACAGCATATTCTCCATTCCCTCGCCCGTAAGCGTAACAATATAGCTTCCGGCATTTGTCTGCGAGCCTGTGGTTATGCTGGTGTTGCGGCGCTTTGTCTTTTTCTCGGGTGTCTTTACAAAGGTTATGTCGTCCTCTTTATAAACAACGCCGTTAAGGTCGGTAATCTTGACGTGCAGTGCCCTTTCCTTTTCCGGATTGTAATAGCGGAAGCGAAGTGCATATACCTTTGCCACACCGACATTGTAGTTGAATGTCATGACACCATTGTTGAGTATGCCCTCTGCCGTAATAGAACTGTTGGTCTTTGGCGGCAGCAGACTGTCGGGAGTGGTTGTGAAGATATCCTTGTCGAAGTTCTTCCACATGTCCTTTGTTACGGGATAGTCCACCGTGGCGGTGCTCTCTTTTTTTGAAGCCACGGCAATGGCTGATATTATAGCCTGTCCGGCATTTACTTTCGGGAAGTCTATCTTTATCTCGTTGCCGCTGTTATGCACATCAATCACGCGCTTGTATGGCTTGCCGAATCTTGCCTGTGCCCACAGGTCAAGGTCTTTGATGACGACACTGTCGTTTATGGCAACATCGAACATGCGCAGTCCCTCGTAGTCTGTTGTCTCGCTCGCACCTCTTCCATACCACGGCTCAATGAAGTACAGCTCCACGCGGTAGTCGCCCGGAGGTGTAGCCAGGTGATAAGACAATTCGTGACGGCCGAAGCGCGACCTGCGGAACAGCGGAGAGGTCATGAGCATCTGGCTGGATGTCTGGCTGGCCTGATAGGGGCTTGCTTCTTTGGGGAACTTGCTGCCCCACGACTTAGACCACGTGGTGTTGTCCTGAGACCAGCTTGTTCCGAACACATCTATATACTCGTCTCCTCCGCAGTTGATGTTGTGATAATAGTGATAGCCTTCGGCGGGCCTGAATACAGATTCGTCCCACCCGTGGTATGACGGCATGGCGAGCGAGTCGGCAGCCACAGCCTTGCCGTTGTGATAGGCCGTGGCAGTTATTACATCACCGTCCAGGGCGGCATCCGTCCACTTGAACAGCGACGTGCCTTTTGCCTTGCTTTTCGTCTCGCTCCATTTGCCGCAGCTGAGTTTTACCGAACCGCAGTTGCTATATACGCGTATGCTGTCCTTGCTGATGTTGGGAACGATGTATACCATCGGCTCTTTCTCAGCCGGTATATAGCGCGACTTATACATATAGAAGGCATCCACGGGCTGTTCCCATGCCGTGAATATTCCTTTGTGGTTGAACGGGCCAACCTTGTCTATGCGTCTCAGCGCCTCCTCGGGCTGGCGGCGGCCGGGGTTGTCGTGGCTTTGCAGCACCCATAGGAACTGGCCGCATACGCTGTCTTTTACGCTTTCGGCAAGCTGGCATTTGCGTTCAAGGATGTCGCAATGCTTTTCTTCCGTATATCTGTCGCCTGTATGATTGCCCAAGGTGCGCCATGCGCCGTATTCTCCGTTAAGAAGCTGGTCGGCCTGTTTCAGCTCATTGCCGTAGTTTTCTAACTTCCCGCCGTATGTGCCGCTCCAGTTCTGCACCACGTTCCAGTCTGTTCCCTCTCCGCCGTTGCATGTCGTGATGAGGCGCATTGTACCGCATGTAGGGTCGAGGCTGCGTATTATGTCAGAACACTCTTGCGCGAACTCGGCAGGAAGGGTGCTCTCGTTCTGTAGTCCCCACAATATTATCGAAGGAGAGTTGCGGCGTTCCTTTACCCATTGCACGAGGTGACGCTTGAAACTTTCCCTGAACTGCGGGGTGTCGTACCATATATGTGCCGAGAACTGTGGCCACCACAGTATGCCGTCTCTGTCGATGATATCCTTGTAATGCAGGTTGTGAGGCTGGTGTGCGTCTCTGAATGCGTTGAAACCGGCGCTCTTCACCTCTTTCATTCGCGCGTCAATCTGTTCATTGGAGAAAGCGTGGCTCTGACCAAACATGTGCTCGTACTCGCATACACCGTTGATATATGTAGGCTTGCCGTTAAGGAAGAAACGCTTGTCGCCATCGTTGCGTGTCAGCGGCCAGCTGCATGTCCTCACACCAAATGGTGTCAGCAGGTCGTCTGTGGCCTTGCCGTTACGCTTTATCATGCTGTTGAGCTTATAAAGATACGGCTTTTCCATTGTCCACAGGTGTGGATTGGCGATGGCAGACTTTTGTCTTATGGTTCTGGTTTCGCCTGCGGCAAGAGTTATGTTTTCCGTAAGGCGTATCACCTGTTTGCCGCCAGTCTCGCATATCTTGCTGATGACGCTTATTTCCGCCGGTTTGTCGGAATAGTTGCGTACCTCTGTATCTACGAATATGCTGTCAGCCTTCTCGTTGTTCCATACATGCACTCCGAATGGCTCAATCCTTATCTTGTCCGTAACTTCCAGTACAACAGGACGGTATATGCCGAATGGCTGTGAGCCTTCGCTGAAGCCCCATTCCGAACTGCAGCCGCCGCACACCCAGGGCATGTCTGTTATTCCTTTGGGATGTGACACCCTGACCTCAAGGCTGTTTTCTGCGCCTTTGCGCACGCTCTTGGTGATGTTAATAGTCTCTGTTGTCCTTCCGATGTCGTATCTGCCAAGGTTCTTGCCGTTGAGAATAATCTCGGCGTATGTACCTACGCCTTCGAATCTCAGGAAATATTCCTTGTCTTCCATATCAGGAGCCGTAAAGTTCTTTTTGAATACAGCCCTGCCGTGCAGATTGCCGTGCTCTTTCTGCAATGCTCCGTAATAGTCGTCAAGGTTATAAGGAATGTCTTTTGTGAACGTCTTCTTGTCAAATGTAATGTCCCATTTGTCATTCAGCGAAGATGTAAAGCGTTTACCTGTGGCATCGGGTTCGGGAAAATGAACCTCGCTCTGTCCCATGGGCTTGCTTGTTGCAAGGGCTATGCCGCGTTGTCCGGGATTGTTCACGGCGCAATAGAAGTGATATACCACGCCGTTGTGATATATCACGTAGCTCTTGTGGGCGAACATCTCATCGTATGACTTTGACGGAATTATAAGATCAGCCCCCTGCCAGTCGGTCCAGTTTATCATGTCATAGCTTGCTGCAAACGTGTTGTATGCGTTGTATTCGCGTGTGGGGTTGAATGCAGAGAAATAGAACATAACATATATGTTGCCCATCTTTACTATTTGTGCATCGCCGGTGATGGTCCCGTCAGAGTCGTGTGCGAATATAGGATTGGCTTTGTATCGTTTCCACTTCTTCATGTCATTGGAGAATGCAACTCCGATGCGTTCGCCCTTTGGGTGAGTGGCATCCTTGCCTCCGGCATTGTAGTACATCATGAACTGGTATCCGAATTTCTTCTTGTCAATCTTATAAACATTGCTCTTATATTGGGTCATGTGCTCCCACCACTGCACGTTCTTGTCGTCATAAGAGAGTATGGGCTTGTCGTATGTCTCCCACGGATGTGCGGTCGTAACATCCGTGTCGGTGGATGCAAGACCTATGCTCAGAGGAGCGTTTACTGCCTCATATCCGGTTCCGGCTCCGCCTATGTATGTCATCCAGTAGCGGTCTCTGAACTTCTGTATGTTGTAGCTTCCGCCCCATTCATAGTCAATCAGTGCCGGAAAGCCTCCGCGCTGGTTCATGTCCCAGCCTTTGTCTCCGAAAACGAGTATTCTGCCCAATGTCTCCCAATGAAGCAGGTCATCGCTCTTGGCAAGCCATGTCTCGTATCCTCTGCCGTTAGTGCCGTTTGAGCCGTTATAGCATACGTATGTCATATACCATGAGTCGCCTTCACGGAACACTGTCGGGCAGTCTATCTTGCGGTCGTTGCTCTGCGGAGCTACGACCATGCCATATTTATACGGAGTTCTTACCTTTTCGTATATCTTGCTCATTTCTTTCTGACTCACCGCCACATGCGTCCTTGCTTTTGCCTTGGTGCGTCTTTTCTGCTTATTCTGTGCCTGAGCGTTGGCTCCGATAAGCAGTAACAATATAAAAATGAAATTCTTTACCATTTATTATTAAGTGTTATTTCATGAATAGCCAGTCCACCTCGCCGCTGCCGCCGTTAAGTCCGGCGTCGCGCACCTTGAGGTCGGTCTCAGTGAATCCCGCAACCATGATGATGCCCTTCGGCAGGTTAATCACGTGGTGTCCGGCGTTGAAATGATATGAATGGATGTTTGCTATGGGCATGCCGCTCATGCTTATGGCGTTGCTTATCACCGGCTCGGCCTGTCCGTACTCGTTGCCCGTGGCGTCGGTCTCGAGCTTTGGAGGTGAGGCAAACTTGTTCTGGTCGTCGATGAAGAAGCCCACGAGCATCTGCACGGGCCTGTCGCACTCAAACTCCACCGTCGCGCCCTTTATGCGCGTAGTGTCACGGTTCAGTACGAGCGCGTTCATGTCCGCCAGCTCGGCAGCTACGGAGTCTACAAGTTCAGGACGGTTCTCAAACAGCTGCGCGCCCTTTTCAATCCTTACCGTCTTGTACGGGCTTATGAGCCTTATCGAGGCGTTGCGTGCCACGGGATTCTTCACTCCGGCACTTCCCGTTCCCGGGTTTTCCAGTGAATGGATGTTGGCTTTCAGGTTGTCAAGCTCCTCGTCGTACACCGTCTGCATCTCCTCCCATGTCTTGAACTTGCCGTCGTCGCCGCCAACCGGTATGCGGCGCTGTGACGTCTGCATGCTGTTGGCATAATAATATGTATCCTTGGTGAGCCTTACAAGCTCTTTCCAGTATGAGTTGCTCTCCTCGAGCAGCGGCACGGCGGCGTGCAGATAGTTTATGTCCTTGCTCCACTTGTAGTTGAGAACCTGCTGTGCGGCAAGAACCTTAAAGCGGAAGGCATCGGCGAATGCCTTGTAGCAGCGCATGTCGTTGGCAAGACGCTCGTATTCGTCGCGGTTCTTAGTGATGTGCGGCGCGGCCAGCTCTATTGCCTGCACGGCCTTGTCGCCGTGTACGGCGCACTCGTCAACGATGTTGAGCGGCAGCTCGCCTGCGTGCTTCTCCTTCTTCCATTCCTTCTCAACATATTCTATCAGCTTCTCGCCCTCGGGACCGCAGCTCTCGTAGAATCCCGGATATATGGTGTACTTGTACGGGTTTACAAGCTCGCTCATCTTCATGCCGAGCAGCAGGCACTGGCGGTTGCCCTCCGTAATGCCGAAGCGGCGTATCAGCTTCGGGGCAATCTCGCCGCTCTCGTCGTACGCCTTGATGATGCTCATGGCCTCTGCCGTGGTGGTTCCGTAATATGCGGAAAGTTTCTTTGCCCAGTACTTCTTGTCCTCGCCGCGGTCGGCCTGCCATGCGTAGCGTCCCCACGCGTCGTACCACATCCAGTCGCGGTCTATCTGCAGCTGCCGTCCGTCAGTTCCAATCTTGTCTGCCGTGTATGGCCAGTCCCAGTAGTTTGCCTGCGGATAGAGGTGCAGGCCGTTGGCTCCGTGTACCTTGTGCATCGCCTGCACCACCTTGCTTGTGAATGCAGGTGAGCTCCAGCGCCACGGCTCGAGGTTCGCGAGTATGTGTACGTTGCTGATGTGTATCGGCGCCGCGCTGCTGAGCTTCCTGTGTGTCTCGGCCCATGGGCCGCGTGGCTCGTATGTCGTAAGGCTCTCGCCTGTGTACTTCGACATTGTATATATGTTGGGGTATAGCGGCAGCGAAGCCTCCAGCACCTTAGGACCGTCGGTGTCGTGTGAGCGCAGTATTATCGGCGGTATGTCCGTGCGTCCCGAAGCCTCCAGACCGTCCTTTATTCCCGGGATGATGGTCTTTGTCATCCATTCAATGTCGGTGTCGATGCCCGACATTGCCTCTCCTAAGCATACGAGGAATCCCACGTTGGGATATTTCTGTATGAATGCCGCGATGCTCTTGCGCGTGTAGTCGCTGATGAGCGGGGTGATGGGGCGGTTGCGGTCCTGCGTCTTCAGTCCGTAGTGGTCGGCAAATGGCTTTGAAAGTATGATGTTGTAGAACATCTGTATCACCTGTATGCCGCGGCGTGACGCTTCCTGTGTGAGGAAGGTGAACATCTCCTGATTCTTGTCCATTGTGGCGTCGTCAACCTCTGCCGCGAAGGGATAGTCCTTTAGCTTGACGAGCGACGCGAAAGGATGGCCGTTCCACAGATACACGGTGTTCATGTTGCTTGCGGCGAGCATGTCGAGATACCTCGTCCACAGCTGCTTGTCGTAGAACCACGGAAAGTTCTCGGGGGTATACGGGTATTCGTAAACTCTGTGGCCGGGCAGATAGACTGTCTTCTGCAGTCCCACGCATGCGCCGCGCAGCTTCATCTCCGGTACCTCCGTTATGGCGGCAATGCCGTCGAGCGTTCCTTCCGTGCGGTATATCTCAAGCAGTTTGTTCACGCCGTATATTGCTCCCGACGCGTCGTTGCCCGTTATTGTTATGCTCTTGCCCTTGCGTGTGATGGTGAAGCCCTCGGCTTTCAGCCCTTTCTGTTTGGCAATGTCTATCCTTACCTTGTATTTCCACTCGGTACCGCTGAGCAGCGATGCCGCATATTCGGTTTGCGGTGTCTGCGTCTTTATTTCTATTTTAGCCTTGGCGTATGAAAGTGATGATACGCTAAGACAGGTTGCGAATATAAAACTTTTAATAATGTTCATTGCTTTGACTTTATTTATGTAATGAATATTTATGCTTTTTATAAGACTTATAAAAGGTACGGTATTAAAAACAGATGTTTATTTCTTTGCCGCAAGGAATTTCATATCTGTGTTCTCCTATTATGAGAACACCTTTCCCGCCTTTGCTGTTTACACATATTCCCTTCTTGTCCATTCTCAAATGAATGTTTCCGTAGGGTGTCGGCACGTCCCCTTCCATCCATTCAAGATCGCCGAGTACCGGTTTTATTTCATATTCCTCATATCCGGCTTTTGTCGGCTTCACTCCTAAATAGTATTTTCCGAGCAGATATATAGGGCTTGCCCCCCAGGCATGGCACAGGCTTTTGCCATATGGACGCCCGTACATGGCAAGATGCTGTATGCCTTCTTCTTCGGGATTATATTTTTCCCAAAAACTTGTTGCACCCTCTTTTATCATTCCTCCCCAATAGTTGCGTATTTCTTTAAGTACCTGCTGCTGCATGCCCATAAGACATAATGCCTCCAGCTCGTAGAAGCGCATGTATGGTGTTGTTATCGACTCAATATCGGGATTTAGCATGACAGACTCCATCACGGTTTGCTTCTCTTCTTCTGTGAGATATCCGTAGATTATTGCAAACATGTTGGGAAACTTTGTTATCTGTGTGTTCATTCTTCCGTCTTCTATGGCGTGCATGAACGCTTTTTTCCTGTTGTCCCAAAATGTCGCTTTCAGCTTCTTATGTAATGATGCTTCCAATATGGTGTATTTTTCAATATCAGCTGCATATTCTTCTTCTGTTATGCTGCCTTGAGGGAGAACTTTCGGTTGATTGCCTTTCAGTATTGTTGCACATAACTTCATTACCTCAAGCGATTTGCATAGCAGAATCTGTTCAAAACAGAGGGTGCCGCGCTTGTGCATGGGAAAGTCAACCCAGTCTACGAAAATCCAGTCATCTGACCGTCCCTCTGCCATTCCTTCGTTGTCGGTCCGGTTCAATACATATTGCATCATTGTCTGCATACGGGGATAAATCTCACGTACAAAGTCGATGTCTGCTGTATATGTGTAATAATCGTGTACGGATTTAAACCAATAGAAGGTATAATCCATAATGGTATTGATATGCGCCGTTACCGGATCTTTCCCTCTCAACTGGCGTATTGTACGCCTTACGCAGTCTGTGTCAAATCTTAGGTAATAGTTCATCAGATACGACTGTATGGCATCTCCCGACCATGTCCAGCGGTCTCGTTTTATTCCGTCAACAAAAAACTCTCGTGTCGTAAGGTCCATTGTATATGCACCGATATCCCATATTTTGTTGATAAGCTCGTCGTTGCATCTGAAACTTCCGCTTTTATCCTTGTTGTACGGAGAATATTCAAAATCAGCCGATACATTTTCTATGCAAATGCCGTTTCCTGTCTCAATATATGTAAAGCGAAAAGCTTTTGAGCCTTTGACAATAATATCCTCTTTGTTACAGTCCGCATCTATACGGTCGAGTGTCTCACAGTGTTCTTTGTCCAGCGCTTCTTCACGGCTCTCACCATAATATATATATATGGTTCCTTTTCCCTGTACATTCTTCAGTTTGATATACCCGAAGGTTTCACGTCCGAAATCATAGAGAATACCGCTTGCCGCAGACTTTTCAACGGCAACCGGTATTATTTCTTTTCGTTCCAAACTGTAATCTGACGGCGGCGTGTCGGGACTGTCGAAGTTCCATGTCGCTGCCGGCACGTATATTCCCGAGCCGTGAGCCACGCCGTTCTCGTCTATCCATATCTTGTCCTCATACGTTGCAAGCCATGCGTTTCCCGTGTTTATTGTCTCTCCTGATATGTACAGTGCCGGCGGCGTTGCCTGATTGTGCACCTTGAAGTTCAGCCTGTGCTCGCCGGCAGGAATGACGAAACTTGACGGCATGCCGAACTGCAGCTTGCCGTCAAGCATAAAGTTGAAGTCTCCTTCAGCCTTTATCGCTATTGTCTCGGTTTTTTCCAGTGTTACGGTTGTAGAGAATTCAACCGTAACCCAGTGGCTGTCCTGCTTCCAGAACGGCGGAAACATTGCCCCGCGTTCCGTGCGTCTGTTGTTGAAACGGTTTCCGAGCCACACCTCAAAGTCGCCCGGATACCATATCCATGTTGCCTTAGATGTCGTCTCCATATCTCTCGCGTGTTATTTCCTCCAAGGTCTTGCCCTGTGTCTTGGGTGCCCATATTGTTCCGATGATAAGCGATATCACGAAGAATGCCATCATGATATATCCCGCAAGGGTGAATCCCTCGCCGTTCTCGCCGTAGATATGTACGAAATACAGTCCCCATACGGCAGACAGTCCTCTTACGATGAAGAACATGATGCCCTGAGCGGCGGCTCTGTATTTTGCGGGGAACAGCTCGGAAGCCCAGAGGGCATAGAACGTCTGCACCGATATTCCTGCCTGAATTGCCCACAGCAGCGTGAACACGATAAGTCCGGTCATGCTGGTTATGCCTATTGTCACGATTATGAGCCATGCTATGACACCCATGCTCACGCCGAAGGCAAACAGCATGCGCTGGTTTACGCGGTCGACGATGAGCGAGCACACGAAAGTCATGGCGATGATTACAACCCACTGGCCTGCGGCAAACATGTTTGCCATCTCGTTAGACAGACCGCCTGCCGTCTCGTATATGTGCGGCTGGAAGAAGCCCATTACCGAGCATACGAGGTTCCATGTGAGGTACATGCCCGACAGGAACAGCATCGAGCGCACGCATACCTTGTTTGAGAACAGCTCGCCGAACGACGAGAACACGCTCTTCTGCTTCACGCCGCTCTTATTCTCAGCCTCCTTCGCAGCCTTCCACTCGGCACTCTCTTCAAGACGGCGCTGCAGCAACCATGCTATCAGTGCCACGACGAACAACGACGCGAAGACTATTCTTGAACTGAACACGCGCAGTGCCGCACCCTGTGCCTCACCGCCGGTAACTAAATTGGCAATTATTTCTACAAAAGAGAACAGCACGCCGCCGTTGTCACCGTTCAAACCTGTGCCAGGTGCGAGCAGTGTTCCTATTATAAGGATGATAAGCGGACCGATGCCCCATGCCATCTGCGATATGCAGATGTTGCGTCCGCGGTTGTTTGTCTCAGAACTCTCAGATATGTATGTCCATGATGCCGGTACGCCCACTCCTACCGAAATGCCTGTTATGAGGAATCCGAGAAGAAGGGTGGGGAAGTTCATGGATATCATTACTATCAGCACGCCGAGCATATATACCAGCATGTTGTAGGTATATATTGCCTTGCGTCCGTATTTGTCGGCCATGAATCCGCCTATTATCGCACCTATAGCTGCACCGAGACAGTTGGCGCTAATGGCGTTGAGCCAGCCGAGATGTCCCTCGGTGAGTCCTAAATAATCTTTCCATAATGTCAGTCCGCTTGCGCCTGCCACGATGGCACCGGCGTCAAGATAGTTTGTCAGTGATACGGCAAGTGTGCTTTTCAGACTGTTCTTTTTGTTTTCCATAATCTTATTTTTTAATTAAGAATCTTGTTTAATTAAGAATTAAGAGTTAAGAATTAAGAAAAATAGTATCATGTGGTGTATTCCCTTAATTTCTAATCTCTAATAAGCTTCTAATTCTTAATTCTTAACTCTTAACTCCTAATTCCTAACTCTTAACTCTTAATTCGTAACTCTTAACTCTTAATTCTTCCCGCCTTCGCCTTAATGCTGTCGGCAACAGCCGGTCCGTTGTTTTCCCAGATGTTTCCTGGTCCGTTGGCGTTCTTCAGGTATTTCTCCGTCGGTGTCCAGTTGTTCCTTACCGTTATGTGTGAAGAACCCTCGTCTGTATACAGATAGAACCAGTGATTGGGGTCATGGGCATATCCCGGAGTATAGATGTCACGCACAACATTATCCTCGATAAACGAGTGGGGCTGCGAGCCGAGAGTGTATATGCCAGCCGTGTCGTACATGTGCCTTGCATAGTGATGTATCAGGTTGTGGCACACATGGTTATTTGCCATTGAGCACACCTGTCTGTTCCATCCCCATCCCATGCTAATGCCCGTGTACGAAACCTCGCATATCTCGTTGTGGCAGATATTGATGTTCCTGACAAATCCGGTTCCTATGCCCACACATCCCCAGTCCTCGTTGGTTACGTCGGTTATGAGGTTGTTTGTTATGCTTAGCCCGTTGCATATTATCCGCCTGTCCGCAGGGTCGTATGGCAGATGTGCCTCATGTGCCTCCGGTCCGAAACTTCCTGCCAGTATGCCGTTGCCTCCGACATCTTTTAATATACATCGGTCCACGCTTCCACCTTTTATATATGTATGATAGTCAAGGGCGGTAGATGCAATGTGCTCGAATGTACATTTACTGAAATTCACATCCTCAGCGCAATCTATGCTTACTGCCGCTGCCGGTCTGCCCACCCAGCCCTGATTGTCAAGCTTGTGGTCGCCGTTGGGACGTTCCATTTTAGGGCGCAGTTTGTATGCCTCAATCATATACATGCCTGCCTGTAGCGGGGCGTGTCCGCTTATTGACGGACGCATCCATGTTGAGTGGCTGAATTTTATTCCTTCGAATGTAACGTCCTTCACGGGGTTGTCGGGCGTACCTTCGACTTTTACCAGTGTTTCTATTGCGGGCACTTCCACATCTGCTGTTTTCATGTTCTCGCCTTTGCGTGGCATGTAATAAACTTTGTTTGCCTTTGTGTCGAGATACCATTCACCTGGAGTGTCAAGCAGTTCCTTCGCGTTTGTCAGGTAGAAAGCAGAGTTGTGCCCGTCCTTTGTCACCATTGGCGACGGCCACGGGTGCATGAAGTGGATATGGCTCTCGGGGTTATGGAATGTTACGGCAGCACTGTCTCCCGTTATTTTTATGTCCTTTATCCTAAGGTTTGCCACGCACCACATTTCGTGCAGTACCATTTCTGCATTCCTTGTATTTACTATTTTCCTTACAGCTGCGGCAGGCACATATATCACTTCCTTTTTCTTGTCGAGACTGCGTATGCGGAACATCTTTTCAAAGTTGTCCACATCCCTTGCCCTAACGGCTTTTTTGCCGTTTATCCACATCTGTCTGAACTCGAGCGGACGCCCGTTAAATTCAGGCACATCGGCAACATACAGCTTGCCTTCCTTGCGCCAGCCCTTAATATTTACACCACCGCTTATAACGACATTACCTTCCGCAACAATGCGTGTGCCGTTGTCTTCCGGTCTTATTATTACAGGCTGGTTAAGTCGGTATGTGCCTTCTGTCAGTCTGATACATATATCTTTGGCATTGTTGAACCGCCTTTCTTCGCGTGCCTGCTGCAAAGCCTTCTCTATAGCATACTCTCCCGGCTTTACTGTCAGGTCGGTAGCGTTTATCACTGTGCCTGCAAATGCAGCAAGCATCATGGTTGTTAAAGTCCTGCGGGTATCCATACTGTCATTTCGCTTTTGCCTCTGTTGCCCCATGCGTAATAAGGTATAAGGCGTATTTTTACTTTATTCTTTTCTGTTCCCACTTCTCTGTACAGCGTTCCTGTCCACGGCTTTTCTGCGCGGTTTATAGCCTCCGTCTCAAGAGCCATCATGCGGCTGCCGTCTATGGTTGTCTCTACCGTTGTGAATTTCGCGTCGAGTGGAATTGCAATGTTGTCTATGTCAATGCCGTTGAGGTCGTTGCTTTCAAGGCAGTATATAATCGGACCACGCTGTATGGCAACCTGTCCGCGGCTTTCCTCAACGAGCGGGTTTGCCTCGATGAGCCGTGCCTCCATAGGTATGTCTATGTTTATCACGTCTCCTTTCTTCCACTCATTGGTCATTGTCATGTATGAGCCTCTGTCGTCTGTTTCAACTTTTATTTTTCCGTCACCTGTGGTTGCAACAGCTTTCTTTGCCCATTCGGGCACTCTCATCTTGAATGTCAGCTCTTTCTTGCCTTTAAGCCTTGTTATTGTCAGCTTAATCTTGCCGTCCCATGGATAGTCAGTCTCCTGCTTTATCTCGATGTCTCCCACACCGTCAATCTTTGTGCTGAGCGTGTTTGCGCCATACATATTTATATATAGTTCCTTGTTGCCCACCGAGTACGCATAGTCTTGTGCCTGACATAGCGTGCGCAGTGTGTTTGGCGGACAGCAGAAGCAGCTGATATATTCCGTACGCTCCTTCGGCCAGCGCAGCTTGTACGGCAGTTCGTCCGACATGCGCATGGGGTTGGTGTAGAAATATCTCTTGCCGTCAAGGCTTATTCCCGGCAGTATGCTGTTATAGAAGCAGTTCTCAACGATATCAACATATTTTGCCTCACCAGTTGCCGAGAACATACGCCAGTTGAACAGCATGTTGCCGATGTTGGCACATGTCTCGTTGTGTGCCGTCGAGTGGGGCAGCTGGTACGGGCGTCCGTAGCTCTGGTGCACCTTCTGCACGTTGTCCGGCTTATAGTCGGTTCCGTCGGGTGATGTTCCGTCGTATAGTGCGCCGCAGGCTCCCGTTATGTACATCTTGCGTGTAACGATGTCGTTCCATATGGATGTAAGGTTCTTCATCAGCTGCTCCTCGCCGCTCTCAAGATACAGGTCGGCGACGCCGGCATACAGGTAGTTTGCCCTTACCGAGTGTCCTATGGCGTTGTACTGCTCGCGGAACGGCACGCGGTCCTGATTGTCGTCCGTGCCGTTCTCCACCATTCCGCGTATGTCTATCATGCCCTGTGCCGTCTTGAGATAGCGCAGGTTCCCTGTTTCGCGGTACATCTCGGCAATTGCCATGTAGTGCGACGGGCATACGGCGTTGCGTGCCAGTGCCTCGGCGTTGTTCTCATAGAAAGAGCAGAGGAAGTCGGCTGCCTTAACGGCGCAGTTGTATAATGTAGTCTGTCCTGTTGCACGCTTGTGCACCAGTCCTGCGGTTATGAGGTGTCCCAGGTTGTATGTCTCGAAGTTGAGGCTGTTGCCGAACGCCCCGTCCTTGGCGGTACCCACCTTTGTTCCCACCACGGTGTTGTCTATCTCCTCCTGAGTGGCTTCCTTACCTGTGTTCTTCTCCAGCTCGGCAAGGCGCTTGTTCAGTTCTGCTACGATTACCGGTGTATGTATATATCCGTCCTCGCGTTGCGACTTTACGATGCAGCCAATGAACCGGTTCATTATCTTTTCCAGTTCCGGGTCCTTGTTTATGGCATATACCGAGGCAACTGCCTCAAGCCATTTGTACATGTCGCCGTCGTGGAAGGGGGGGCCGTGACGGCGTCCGCGCTTTTCGCCTGCGGCAACGAGGAAGTTGTGAAAACCATGTGACTTGTCCGACTGCCATGTTTCCCACATGCTTTGTACGGACGTACCGCTGAACACTCCGAAGCGCTCGCCCCAGAAACCGTCGGTCCATTTCACGGCGTTGATAGGGGTGGATGTCAGTACGGCATACTTGCTCTTGCCTGTGTCCGTAATGCCGTTTTGTTGTGCCATGGAAGGCATTGCAGACATTATGGCAAGTGCCATGCCGAGAGTTGTTTTTTTCATGCTATATTAATTTTTTATATTATATTCCTGTTTGTTTCGTTTTTTTGTAATAGACGGATAAGGATATTTAATGTACGCTGTTTTCTGTGGTTAAACATAATATATTATATCCAACTGTATGGTGGCAGAAAAGCGTTGCAGCATTTCCTTATAAACAAACGTGTATTGTTTGTATAGTCTTAGATTCTTTAAGTTGTGTACAAATATAACGATTTTTTTACGAAAAACGATTGAACAGTCAAAATTAAAGTATAAAAGAGCAGAAAATGAAGTTCCGGTTAAATAAAGCTATGCTTTATGCACAGCAACCTCCAGCAAAACTTTATGTGGCATGTATTTCATTTCTTGTCTGAATTTTTGCCACTTTTCTTACCTAAGTCCTCAATGCTTTTAATCGACATCAGATAATCGCGTTCTACATCACTGATTGTGCGTTGTTTGTATTTACGGTATTCATTGGTGGCGTGTTCCATTGCATCCTCATGAGAAACACGTCCTGATCCTTGCAGAAGATTCTCTCCCGACATGGTTAATATCCTATCCAAATATGCAGCCCAGTCATTCATAGTCATCGGTTGTTCACGTTCTGCTTGTCGTTCTGCAAAATCCAAATATCCCGAAACCAATTGTCCCATAGCACGAAGCTCTTTGTCATCCAGATAGTTCTTTGCGGTCTTTGCTTCCAAAAGTGTGGGATGATTACCCTTGAAAGTCAACAGCCCCATAAAGTCCTTCTCGGCATCAGCCCGCTCAACGATAAGTTCCGCTGCCGTGTGTCCGTGAATCGCATAATGTATCTTGTTCTGCACTTTTTTGAAAAATTCCTGTGATACGGAAGCCCTTGGGTCATAGTCAATACTTGTGGCATATATCTCAAGCACCTGACGATACATCACCTTTTCTGTGGCACGAATATCCCTGATTCTGTCCAGCAGTTCTTTCCAATAGCCTCCGCCGCCCAGTTTCTTCAATCGTTCGTCATCAAGCGTAAAGCCCTTTACCATATATTCTTTTAAACGCTGAGTGGCCCATTGGCGGAAACGGGTTGCAATGATAGAGCGGACACGATAACCGAGAGCTATTATCATGTCCAGATTGTAGAAAGTCATTTCTCTCTCTACTTTTCTGCCGCCTTCTTCTCGAACCTGTCGGAATTTCCGACAGGTTGCTTCCATCGCTAATTCTCCCTCTTCATAAATGTGCTTTATATGTTCTACAACATTGGTTCTGGAGGTCTGATAGAGTTCGCACATCTGAACCTGAGTAAGCCACAGCGTCTCATCTTCGAGCTTCACATCTATCTTTGTCTGCCCGTCGCTGGCGGTATATATTATTACTTTGTTTTCGTCCATGTTTCTTTATTATTTAACGTTTTGCCTGTTGGCGTTATTGCTATATGACATTATCTCTTTGTGGAGAATTATCATATTGGAATATTCAATATTTTAAATAGTCCTTACCTCATGATCATAGCCGATACTTGTTTCTGACAGTCCCTTGACTTCAGGGAGTTTGGCTTTCAGCTCAGAACTTAAATTTGTGATGAATTTTTCTCCCCCCCCACGGCTCTCTGCCTTCAGGGTTACAATATCCTTTCCTGACGAACAGTAAAATTGCAGCATCTCATTGTTTACATGAGTTGCCGCCTTTATCTGGCTGCGCCTGTATCTTTGGCTGAGTTCCTCAATCCATGATGCGTAGTCTTTATTTATTTTTACTAACCGGCTCATAAGCAGGTGATTTTTAGTTGACGGATAATTATATGAATTCAAATGCGTCTATGCTCTTTATGCCCGGTACGCCGAGATACCGCTCCTTAAATCCGAAGACCATTATCTTGCGGCGGTGTATTTGGGGATTGTCCTCGAGATTTAAGTTCTGTCTCCACTTCGAACCGGATTTCAATTGTATTGACGCCACTTTGTCCGTGTTGTCCTCGTTCATGTCGTCGGCAATGAGCAGTGCCTGCGGCTGAGTGAAGGGAGGGGCGAACTCCGCGTTTGATATGCTTTTAGTGCAGTCGCCCACGATATATCCCACTACAAACACCTGACAGTTTATTTCATTATCTATAAACTCCTGTACCGTAACGACATCTCCTGTGCTGTACTTCCCTGTGCCGGAGTTGCCGCCGGGTGTATTGTCACCGCCTGACGGCTTGTTGTTTTCACCCGTATTGATATCGGGCACGTTGTCTTCTTCAGAATAAGGTTTCTCGCATGAGCATAGCAGCAGGCATGAAAGCGACAAGGACATGAAAAGTTTAAGCAGTTTCATCGGCGTATTAGGTTTATTGCGGTAAAGGTACGATTTTTATTTAATAATATTCTTATGTTATTGTGTAAATATGTCGAGAATATTTTTGTTGGCTCTTTATTATATATATTAATGTGATCTTGACAAGAGTATTAAATTTATAGAGTCCAATTATAACATTTAACCGATTACACTATGTTCTTAGAGGCTAAAGTTACAGAGATTTATTGTATGGCAGACGATTTTTGCAAGGAATTTGCTATCCAACAAGAAAAAGTATATGATAAAGGATACATCCCATAAGCATCGCAACAAGCCTAACCGCATGAGTGATGCGGAAATTATGGTTATTCTCATCCTGTTTCATTCCGGCGTTTTTCGATGTTTCAAACACTATTATCAGGAATATGTCTGCAAGCATCTACCCCATTTGTTTACCCAACGTGTGTCTTATAACCGGTTTGTTGAATTGGAGAAGTAAGTGTTACTCCCGCTGGCAATCTTCATCAAGCAGGTACTTTTAGGGACTTGCACTGGAATCAGTTTTGTGGATTCCACTCCCTTGCGTGTGTGTCGCAATCAACGCATATTGGTTCATAAAACATTTAGAGGTCTCGCCGAGAGAGGGAAATGCTTGATGGGATGTTTTTGTCTTAAATTATATTTGATTATCAATGATAAAGGCGAAATCCTCAATTTTATGTTCACTCCGGGAAATGTAGACGACTGGGACCCTTGAAACAGTCAATGATTAACTGAAGAATATCGCACAGATAGAACACCCAAGACATCGCTCTTTCAACAACTTCATTGCGAATGTCCTGCCCGCAATTGCAGCATATTGTTTTTTGAGAAGAAGCCTGTCATTGATATGGAATTCATCAACGACAGGCAACTTGCATTATTTGAATTATATCGAACTGACGTTAACTTACAGCATTATAGGCGGATTTTTATGCCGGCATTGAACACAAATCCTTCAAGCGGAGCATAGATGTCGCGAAACTCCGGATTGGTGACCGTACCGTTGTTGATGGTGTCGAAACGCGTCTGACGCCTGTCGGTGAAGTTCTCGAAATTGGCAAACACCGAGAAATGTTCCCATATCTTTTCAACCATAAGTCCGAACATGGTGTAGGGTTTGCCCTCCTTGCCGTCGCTCAGCTTCTGCTTGCTGTAGTAATACGACTCCAGACCAACGCGCCAGCTGTCCTCCACCTCATACATGAGTATGGCGTTAAGGCGGTGCTTGGGCGTAAGGAAGTTTTCGTATTTTTCATGCCCGTCGCTGGTGCGCACATCGGTGTAGGTGTAGCCCAGATAAAGGTGCAAGTCGTCATAGCCGAGCTTCAGGTTGGTCTCAATGCCCTTTGTGTCGATATGTCCGTTGATGTTCGCCATGCGGTAGAATCCGTCTTCGCCGGCGGTCATGAGCAGCGGAGAGTTGATACGGGTGTAGAAGAACAGCTGGTTGACCGACAGCGATATGCAGTCGTTGAAAAGCGATGTCGAGTAGTTGATGTCCCAGTTTGCGCCGTAGCTGCGCTCCAGCTTGTTGAGCGACTTGCTTATCGGCATGATGTCCTTATACTGTATTCGCTCGGTGTCCTCCGTGAATATTGTCGGTGCCTTGTATCCCATGCCGCCGCCGAGACGTGACGACAAACCCGGGGCAATTTTGAACAGAGCCGAAAGGCGTGGCAGCACAGCCCATCCGTAGTCGAACACGCGGTCGGCACGCAGACCTGTCTCCACGTCAAGCCATTTTGCGGCAGTCCATGTGTTCTGCACAAACGCTCCTGCCGCAGTCTGGGTGTAGTCTCTCTTGCCCACCACTCCGGCATTGCTCTCGTTGAAGTCGTCGGTCCACAGGTTAAGACCTGCCACCCATTCGGTGCTCTCCCTTGTGTGGGTCATGGAGAGTTCGGCAAACGATGCCCACTGGTCGCCGTCGAAACTGTAGCCCGGCACCTTAATTGCCCTGTCGTAGTATGTTGTGCTTGCCTTTGCAGCCATTCGCGTGTGCTCGTTGAATGTGTGCGTCAGCGATGCCTGCAGCGAGTGACGCTGTGTCTCGTTCTTCTCGAAGTAGGCATGTGTCTCGTCGCCATGTCCCTTGACATACTCGATGTCGCCGCCGAGGCGTTTTTCAAACATGGTGTTCAGCGTTATGTTCATCTCGGTCTTGTCGGAGAGATACAGGAAAAGACGCGGATTGAACGTGAAACGGTCGAACTCTGGAATGGCGGTGAAACCCGTGTCAGAAGGGTCATAGCCCCAGTTACGGTTGTAGGAGAACAATGCCGTAGTACCAACATTGCCAAACCGCTGGCTGTAGAATGCGCTGGCATCAAGTCCTTTGCCCGAAGTGCCGTTGAGAAGGAAACTTAGCTCACGCTTCTCTTCTGGAGTCTTCGATATCAGGTTTACAAGACCGGCTATGGCTCCGCCGCCGTAGAGCGTTGATGATGAGCCCTTGATAATCTCCACCTGCTTAAGGTCGAGCGGCGGAGTCTGAAGCAGTCCCAAACCGCTGGCGGCACCCGAGAACGTGGGAAATCCGTCTTTCAGTATCTGTGTATAACGACCGTCAAGTCCCTGTATGCGTATTGTGGCGTTACCCGATATTGCCGAAGTCTGCTGGGTGGCAATGCCGGTACTCTCGCTAAGCAGCATGCGTATGTCGCCGGGCTTCATGCTTGCCTTCTCGTCGAGTTCCTCTCCCGATATAAACTCCACACGTGTCGGGATGTTCATTATAGTTCGCGTGCCGCGGGTGGTTTGCACCACCACTTCGCCAATATTTGTTTCCTCCTCTTCCATTTCTATTGTCACCACACCGTTCGAGGCAAGCGGAAAGGAAAATGTTGATATCTTATCCTCGTAGCCTATATAGCTGAACATTATGGTATACTTGCCATCAGGTATATTGCTCACGGTGATGTTGCCATTGGCATCCGAAACGGATGTGATATCCATTCCTTTCACCTTGGCAGTTACACCAATAAGGGGTTCCCCGCTGCCTTCCTCCTTAACAGTTGCTTTCAGTGTGTTTTGTGAATATGCGCTATATGCCCACATGGCTGCCGCCATGAGGGAAAATATTATCTTTCTCATTTTTTTGTTTCTTTAGTCTTTTAATTAATACTTTAAGTTGTGCAAGTGTTCATCAAATATTGTAAAGATAGACAAGAAAGAGTGAAATGGGGACAAAGAACATTTGTCTTCTAACTCCTTAACGACCCAAAAGGAGCGACAACTCTTCCTACTTCTTTTAACTTCATTGATTGAGCAAAGCGAAACTCTATAAATAATAAGGTGTAGCCAAGTTTATACCATAAACGACGGTATAACCTGCCACCGTCAGGCTCTTGGCGGCTGAAAGACATTTGCAGGAAAAGACTTCAGTGCCTCTTCCTTATAATAAAAGACTGTTTCTGTATTTACATACACAAATATCTTCTCCAGCGATGTTGTCTGCGGGTATACGAATCCTGTACAAGTATTACACTGCATAAATGGCGAGCAGAAATCATCATCTGCACATGAGCCGTCATCATCGTGCGTACAATTTTCTTCCATTCCCGAGAACAGGCATCTGTCATATAGGAAACATGGCATTGTCGATAGTGACAACGTCATAATCACAATGAGTATTGACAGATACTTCACCATTACTGTTCGCAGATGATACTTATTGATTGTTTTCGTATGCAAAGGTAAACCTTTTTATCGACATTGAAAAATATCGTATGTATTTTATTGAATCAAGAATAACAAATTTGTTAAATGAAAAATAAATGTAATTGAGAACTAAGAACTTAAAATTACAAAATATAACTATTAAAGCAGCATAAGGTTTGGACATATCCTCTTACTTATACTGAACTAACGTTATAAACATATAGTTCTGTTACAATTCTTTTGTGTAAATGTTTTTATTGGCGTACCTTTGCATAATAAACTCCGTTTATAATTATGAATATGGATTTTGAAGATGTTATAAGAAAAGACCTGCACGGATATTTGCACGGCATAGGAAAACTGGACGGGCGTCTGCCCGAATGTCCTGATGTGGAGGCTAAATGGGAGCAGATAGCCAAGGCATATCTGCCCGACGGTGTCCGTGAGTTCAACGGATATCCTACTGTTTCCTTAGGGTGGATGATGTATATCGGTATTGCCGTGGCTAAGTTTTGGGACACGGAATGGGAGATATACTCAAATATATCCGATTTGTATGTTTACATACGTGACAAACGCGGATATGACAATCTGGACGAGTATGTGCGTGAGAATGTCCTTATGCTTAGCGGCGATGATTATGATGCAATGGAGAAACTCGTAGGCGAGTGTGCGTCGCGCGTTTATAACATGTTGCGTCATAGCGGCATGGAGGCAGGCACGCCAGAGGCTTTTCGCGCCTATGTGTCATGTCTGCATCAGCTTTATCTTATGGGTGCGGCAATGCAGCTTAACCGTATGGGCTATCACATGACGCTCATGGGATGATGTTATAAATGCAGAAAAAAGAATTGTCCCTGTTCCTGTAGGTTTTAAAACAAACAGAAACAGGGACAATTCTTCTTGTCAGTTCTACTAAAAAACTGAAAATTCTTCTTTTCTCCTTACTTCTTACTCCTTTTCTCCTTACTCCCTTTTCCTCTATGAGGAGGCTTTATAATGTCTCTCCGCGTGCTTTTACGCGCTTTGCCCATTCCTCACGCTCTTTTGTGAGATTATAGCCGCGTTTGCTCAGATAATTGTTTATACGGCCCTTGTATTTGCCGAACGCTTCGTGCTTTTTCCTGGAACTTTCAGCATCTATGGCATACTCGCGCGCCTCCTTGAGCCATGCCAGTATCTGCACTTTCTCTTCTTCTTTCAGTGTCGGTATCATGTCACATTGTGCCTTGTATGTTACGTTCACCACATTGTATGTCATGACATCCTTCACCTTTTCCACCTCGCTGTCCGTAAGATAGAGCGACAGGTCGGCAATGAAGCCGAAATGCGAGCGGTATAGCTTCATGTCCTTGGTGCTTTCAGCCTCCTGTTGCTTCTGTTTCTTTGCATCTCCCGTCAGCGTGCCTGCTACTTTTTTTATGCTGTCGCGCTCGCTGTAGATGTCGTTGAGCTTGAAATAGCGGTTGGCAACGATGTTCAGAACCTGAGTGCCCTTGTCCGTTCCTGTTATTCCTAACGCATCTGTTACCTTCTGTGCCCTGCCGATGATTGTGTTTACATATTGAGGGTCGCGTCCCTGCTTGTCAAGTTCCACGGCATTTGCCGTTGCCGTGCCGAAAGCCAGCATCACGGCTGCTGCTAATAAAAATCTTTTCATTGGAATATTTCTTTTAAGTATTTTACATTTTCGCCATAATTCTTTTTTACGTTGCGCACCTGACTGACATCACGGCTGCGCTCGACGAAGAGCCACCCGCTCCAGCCCAGCTTGTCGAGTGCTTTCTTTATTCCCGGCATGTCTATTGCACTGTCGTTGCGCAACCATACACCGTCGGTGTTGCTGGCGTGTATCGCACAGATGTTCTTGCGTCCTAATTTCTTTATGTCCTTGACAATGTCAAGCTTGTTCTCCACGGCAGTCTGGAATTTATAGAATATCTTTATGCCCTCGGAGTTTATTTCTTTCAGCAGTTTTATGTTGCCTTTTGCGTCAAGTGGCGTGTCTATGCCGATAACCTTGCCCCGTGCCAGTGCCATTTCGCCCGCCTCGTGCAGGCGTGCCACAATCTCCTTGCGCAATGGCAGCGAGTCAGTCCAGTTTTTGCCGCATCCGCCTAAAGGCAGGAATGCCACTTTTACGCCCATTGCCTCCATTGTGTTCAGACAATCTTCAATAAGCCACCTGTATGTTGCTTTCTTGGCAAAGCTCTGTCCGTAAAATCCTGACATGGCTATTGCGCCCACCTTTATTTTAAAGCTGTCTGCCGCGTGGCGGAATACCTTTACCATGGCAGGGTCGCGGAACTTGTTGTCGAATGAGTCACGGCGTCCCAGTCCGCCCATGTCCATTTCTACTCCGTCGCATCCTAACTCGTGGGCAAGCTTGAATTCTCCCAACTTCTGGCGTTTTAATACCATCCAGTCGCAAACGCCTACCTGATAGCGCTGTTGTGCCATTGCAAGTTCAGGTATGAACGAACTTATGGCAAGAAGCGCAGACATGATATAAATATGTATCTTTTTCATATCTCTATAACGTGCCGTGCGGTTGTTTGTAACTATTCTCAGCATACTAAATGTATGTGACGGGGGAGGGCGCGGAAAAGGCGGACTTGCTTTTTTCAAGAATATTTCTTATCTTTGCAGGCAGCAAGGGTGGATGACAGGTAAATATGGTTACGGGCTTTTAGCCTTTTTGTTCAGGCAAGTACGGATAATGGTTCTTTTTATGTCGTATCATATTTGCAAATCATTGAAAATGTGTGTCTTATCTTTTTGTAATATCCCCATTTCCATGCTGTAATATGCCGTGTCTTACGTTCCGATATGCCGCCTTTTAGATTGTAAAAGGTCATGTCTTGGAAAGTAAGGAAGTATTAAATACTTGGTAACGGAGTATTAATTACCGGGTAAAATGATATGTTTTGAGTAAAAGCAGCATATTCGTATTATAGTTTTTCTTATTTGATTTTTGTCACTTTAATATTAGTCTTGTTTGTAGCCTTTTTATCGTTTCATGTAATTTTATATGAGTTTCGGTGGTAGGAGATAAGCCTGTCAAGTATAAAAAAATATAAACTTTCTTAAACAGGTGTTTTCTATTCTCTTCCCTTTTTTAATAAGCCGCACGTATCCGAATAAATATTGATGGTGTACGGATAGCACCTTTGAAGTCTTATTGCTGCCTGTTACGTTTGAAAATATTCACAATATAGAGGATTGTAATAAAAAAGTTGCAAATAATTTTGTGTATTATAAAAAAAGATGTACCTTTGCACTCGCTTTTAAAAACATAGGGAGATCCGTTAGCTCAGCTGGTAGAGCACAACACTTTTAATGTTGGGGTCTTGGGTTCGAGCCCCAAACGGATCACCAAAGAAGGTCTTCAGCAATGAAGACCTTTTCTTTTCAAAAATATTCACTGCCTCTGATGCTCAGTCAGTTATCCATTCTTTTGAGGCAGTATATAAGGTGGTAACACCATCAAAAAAAACGAGAAAAAGCGACACACTTGGACGTAAAAAGCCCCCTCGGGACGGTTTTTGTGTTACCGTAGCTGTGTTACCAATCTCACAAATGTGTTACCATTATGAGTAAGTACGTCAGATTATTCTTCAACCGGAAGAAGAAAGCCACAACAACAGTGGCAGGAGCCATTGAAATCGTAGTTTGCCTACAAAGGGAACGCTGTTATTTTCATTCAGGACATAACGTTACCCTCGACCAATGGGAGAATGGAATGGTGGTTAATCATCCGCGTGCCGTTGTTATCAATGAGGAAATCCAAAAGAAAGTGACAGAGTTTGAGCATATTCTTATAGCCATGCAGGTGAATAAGGATGATATGACCATTGCCCAATTCAAAACATACCTAAGTGCAGACGGTGGCAATCGCCGTAATTTTATGGCATGGCTCAGGGAACGTATCAATAATCGTCCGCTTCGCGAAGGTACTCGAAAAGGGCATTTAACCACATACAAAGCACTTGAACGATTCGACAAGTTCAAAACCTTTGATGATGTAACCTTGCAACATATCTATCAGTTCGACCTTTTCATAAGGGAGGAGCAAACCTGTACGATGAAAGGGAAGCCAATCATAAGAAGCCAGGCTGCCATCCACAACTATCACAAACGGTTTAAGTCGTATGTAGCTGAAGCTTTCCGTCTCGGACTTATCAAGGAAAATCCATACGAGCGTTTTCAAGATAAACGTGGGGAGAAAAGCGACCGTCCTCACCTCACCGAAGCACAAGTGAAAAAGCTAATCCGTATGCGGGAAGAAAGCACGGATGCCGTAATGAACAGGTATCTTGACTTCTTTCTCTTCCAGACTTTTACAGGCATGGCATATAGCGATGCCAAATCATTCGATTATGAACAGCACGTTGTCACCATTGATGGCAAAGATTACATTGACGGACATCGTATAAAGACAGGCAATGAGTTTGTAACCCCCATTCTACCAATTACACAGAAAATCTTGGAACGTAACAATTACAAGATGGAAATAACCTCCAATCAGAAATACAACCAATTCCTTAAAGGTATAGGCTTGGCTCTCAATTGTTCTTTCCCATTAACCACACATATTGCCCGCCATACATTCGCCTGTACGGTGGCTCTCGGACAGGGTATATCCAAAGAGGTATTACAATTTATGATGGGGCATACCTCAATAAAGACAACTGAAATTTATGCAAAGTTGCCAATGCAATATGTGTCGCAGAATATTGGGGATAAGATGTTCAGAGCGTGGAAGTAAAAATTCAAAAGGGAGATGATGAAAAACATCTCCTTTTTGTTTGCTATTTATGCAGATGGCAAATTAACGATAATCAATTGTCAAGGAATTTCTTACTACTGCTGAAAATCAATATTATATACAGTCCAAGAAACAAGCCGGGTACATTAACTCCCGGAAAACAACTTAAAGATGGTGACAAGGGTTCGATTATTTCAATTTCCTGACTATCTCCCTACATCCTTTCTCGATGGTATTGAAGCATGTGTAATATACCTGTGCTGACTGATAGTGAGGATCCGGGAGGTCTGAAGATTCTCCGAAACAGATGTCGTTAAATAATGCGATACAATTCCAATGTGATGGATCCAATAACCGTATCACTTCGGTCTTATGTTGCCTTGTCATAACAATGATTCGGTCTGCTGCATTAACCAATTCCGCAGTTATCATCACAGCCTTACCACCCATCGAATATCCATGCTCCGCCGCTATTTGACACATGATTCCTTCACGTTCTTGTCCGTATGGAACATCTGTTCCACATGACGACACCTCAATGTCCTCAAGATTCTTTTCTTGAATCATTTTTCTCAAAATGACCTCGGCAACTGCCGAGCGGCTTGCATTACCGGTACACACAAATACGATTTTCATTGGAGCGAATTTATTTATAAAATGAATATGTTACATTCCAGCCGGATCAACTTTTTGTTTTGAGCAATTGACAAGGAGAGAAGCCACTATGAAAAATATTCCCGTGCATACTACACCTGTCCACCCATAATGCTGCCAAGACAGACCGGAAACGAATGTACCGGCAGAACCACCCAAAAAGTAAATGGTCATATAAACGGTATTGATACGATTGATGGCAGATGCGTCAAGGGCGACTACGCTGGTCTGATTCGACAAATGGATGCATTGCATACCGGCATCAATCAGCAAGATAGCAATTATTATCCACAAATAGCTGTCATTCCCCAAAAATGCCAGTATCCATGCAGCCAACACTACGCATCCTCCGGCAATAGAGAAGAACCTCGCACCGTACTTTTGGACGTAGCCGCTGATGAAAACCACCGTGGATGCACCTGCCAGTCCACACAAACCGAGTGCTCCGATAATGTCGTCGCTAGCAAAAAAAGGTTCCTGTTTCATCCGAAAAGCAAGGCAACTCCACAAAGCAAAGAACGAGCCATAAGCCAATGCCGCCCTCAGCGATGCGATACGCAAGTACGGGTATTGGGAGAGCAGGCGCAACAAAGATTTCATCAACCCTGCATAACTTTCTTGCGAACAGGTAGACAACGCGGGTAGCATCTTGTGAATCATCAGGAAGCATCCGAGCATAAACAAGCAAGCTGCAAAATAGACGGAACGCCATCCCCATACGTCAGCCAGAAAGCCACTGAATACCCGTGAACCAAGAATACCTATGAGCAGGCAAGATTGTATAATCCCTACGTTGCGCACCTTGTGCGCAGGGGATGAATAGTAAGATACTAACGGAATGAAAAATTGCGGCATAACCGAAGATGCGCCGGCAAGCAATGATGCACCCCATACCCAATAGATATTCGGGGCAAGGGCTATGGCAAGCAAGGCGCACGAAGATATGATATAATTGGTCAATATCAGCTTCTTTCGTGAGACTAAATCACCAAGCGGGATGACAAACACAAGTCCGGTTACATAGCCTATCTGTGTCAATGTCGCTACCATGCTAGCAGAAAAGTCGTTTACCGCGAAATCTTTTGCCATGCTACCCAACAAAGGTTGGTTGTAGTAGCAGTTGGCAACGGAAAGTCCGGTAGCAACTGCCATCAGAGCCAGCAGAGCTACCGGAATGCCTTGGTTCTCTCTTAATTCATACTTCATTTGTCGTCTCCTTTTAGTATGACACGACTTTCAATCCTATCAAGGATGCAATGAGCGCGAAGAGGAAGAAAAGCCGGATGGGAGTGGCAGGTTCCTTGAAAACGAATATCCCAATCAAAACCGTACCAACCGCTCCGATTCCTGTCCAAATGGCGTACGCAGTTCCCAAAGGCAAAGTCTGTACCGCTTTGGCAAGCAAAGTCATGCTCAGTATGGTAGAGGCAAGAAAACCGCTTCCCCACAAATAAAATCCAACTCCTGATGCCGCTCTCGCTTTCCCTAAACAGAATGTGAGGCTCACCTCAAACAATCCTGCCAATAATAAGATTATCCAATTCATACCTATGATTTATTAAATTCGGGCGCAAAAATAAACAAACAATCCCTAATAGCTTTTTACATTTGGCAAAAACAGACTTTTCATTTGACAAAAAAACATCTGTTTATTATAGTTTCCGTATTCTATTTTATAATTTTGCACACTAACAACAGCAATGAACTATGGATATAAAGGAAATCATCAACCAAAGATATGCCATGCCGGACGCATCTTTGGACAGGTTGCAACAATGCCTGACTGAAGTCTCATATCCCAAAGGATTCCGAGTATTGAAATGCGGCAAGGTGGAGAAAGACATCTTTTTCATTAAACAAGGCATTGTCCGTGCCTATACTTCGGTGGATGGGAAAGAAATTACTTTTTGGGTCGGCAAAGAGGGAGCGACCCTTGTTTCTATGAAAGGCTATGTAAATGACGAGCCAGGATATGAAACAATGGAATTGATGGAAGATTCCGTCTTGTATGTATTGAAAAGGAAAAAATTGAAAGAGTTGTTTTCGGAAGACTTGCATATCGCCAATTGGGGACGGCGTTATGCGGAGATGGAGCTGCTTGCCACTGAAGAACGGCTGATTTCTATGTTGTCCGCTATCGCTTCGGAACGGTATAAGGAGCTATTGGAGAAAGAACCAGATTTGTTACAGCGATTGCCGCTGGGAAGTATCGCCACCTATTTAGGCGTAACGCAGACAAGTCTGAGCCGGATTAGGGCAAAAATCACACGGCCGTAATACTGGTCGATAAACTCTGGGAACGAGCCTGCTGTAAATTGGAACTTTTTTCCAACTGTTGGGGATGAAATACATATTTGTGCACAATAACCACAAACAAATTCTGCTTGAACGGGAAATAATACACCAATCCGGCTTTTGACAGGTCGCAGGCTTTGGGTATTTCCACCTGGGTTGCTTTCTCATAATTCATTTTGGTGAATACCTGTAAGGTTTTTTCCAATACTTCTTCCATGTTTGTAAAGATACGCATTCACTTTTGTGTCAGTTACGAACTGATACGGATTTTCTCTTTTCAAACATTTGTATTCCAGTGTTTTTTATTGTCCAATACTTCGTTAAATCTTATGCTGCATCAGCAGCGAATCCAACTATTTCATTCACTATCTCATAATTTAATTGCGTGTTCGGGTTATTCTCGAACACGTCAATAATTCTTTGGCCGTAGTATGCATTAATTATCAGAGCTTTAAGCCTCCCGATAGAGAGATTGTATTCACTGCACATTATTTTCGCTACACATCAGTAGAGAAATACAACCGGTGTCCTCCCTTTGGCAAAATGTGTATGACAAGTGATATTTTTCAATGTAGGGACTTGCACCATGCTTTCAAAGCATAAACTTGTTCATTAGACTTGTCCGTGTTAAGTATCGCAACCTTGGATTTGTCTATGTTCTTGAAGTCTATCTTCTCGCCTTTTACACGTGGACGCCCAGGTTTGCCTGTAGGCTCGCCATCCCACAAATAATACAATGCAGCATCATGCCGAAGACGGCTTATCACATTAAAACCGATTCCTAGCATATTGTCTATAAATGGTTTCTTTGAAAATGCAGAGTCTGCGACAAGAACACTTGTAATACGTTGTAGGATTTGTTTGTTGTTTGACAAAACCTTGACATACCGATCGTATAGACTCATGTCATTATTCTCTTTGTCTTTATCTAATGTTGTTTGTACGGCTTTTAACATCATGCATTCGTGTAGGTCAACATTGACAACTCCTATTCCAAGGATTTCAAAACCCCTCTTGACAGCACCTGCACACCCAGACCAAAATGAGCCCATGTACGGAGAACACTTGCCAGACTTCTTGATGAAGCTTGGGTCAATGGCTATAGCATTGCGTCTCGTCCCTTTTTTGAAAGCATAAGCGCTTAGCCGCATGTTCATCTCAAGCCAGTCAACGCTACGTTCAGTGGTCTGCCTATAACATTGTTCACCACGTTTACCATAGCGTCCCATTTGGGTGAAATTTACTTTTCCGGGTATTACCATCAAAAGAAATAGCATCTCCATGATGTTTGATTGGATACTTTTGTTTAACTTCGCCCCACCACAGAATAAAATGCTGCTTTGCATAGCTCCATATATCGGCTTATCAAGCTGGTTATAAGCATGACTTTATGTTTATTTTCACTTATAAAGTTACTAAAAATCAGTGAGATAGCCTATTTTTAGACGTTGCATTTCTACACTAATCATTTATTTTCAATTAGTTGCGTCCTATCTTATTCGCGATATTTTCTATGGTTTGCTTCTAACCTTGTGCTCCTACGAAAAAATTAACGGACTATTGTTGAAAATCAAGTGAGTTAAAAGAATTTCTTTGTTTTCAGGATTACTTTGCTTGTTCGGACAACTTTTATGGATGAAAAACATAAAATGATCATACAGAAAGAATATTTAGTATCCATCCTTATGTCGTTGGGGCTTGAAACAGTTTACGAGCAAGGAAGCCATGGTAAAGGCAATTCCTACCCCCACCACACCTGTCCACCCGTAATGCTGCCAAGACAGGCCGGAAACGAATGTACCGGCAGAACCACCCAAAAAGTAAATGGTCATATAAACGG
>ERZ840371.593-NODE-593-length-43436-cov-3.191466_pt1 | contig 43436 bp, 43 predicted proteins | sample MGYA00519937_ERZ840371 | MGnify/ENA primary metagenome ERZ840371 (study PRJEB31850, sample SAMEA3708873) | human gut metagenome | biome: human gut; feature: human-associated habitat; material: faeces | place: China | collected 2014 ... | reverse complement strand
GGAAACATAACTACATTTTCTTATGATTATGTTTGGTTTTTTCCATAGGAAGCAGCCCGTAACCAGTAGGCATTCTCGTGCGCCACCCTCACGGCAAGCTGTGTGCTCATTGGGCTTTCAGCCCGTAACATAAGACACAATATTTCAATTAGTTTTACATCACTCCGAATTTCGGATACCCCCCCAAAAAAAAATAAAGCAAACATCTGATTTAACATTAGAACAATACACATGACATACAAGCCAAACACCACTTAAAAGCATTAACCTCCAGCACCGCACCACCTGTCACAGCTCGGCGGCAACAGCGTTTGTCAGTTCTACAAACTGACGTATGGTCAGCTGTTCGGGACGTTTGGTCATAAGCTCATTCTCCCAAAATGCAGCAGAAGGAACTATTCCGTCAAGTACCTGACGCAACGACACCCTGAGCATCTTGCGTCTTTGATTGAAAACAGCCTTCACTATACGCTTGAAAAACTTCTCGTCACAACCAAGGTCCACAACACCATTCCTCGTCATACGTATCACGGCACTCTTAACCTTAGGTGGAGGATTGAACACGTTTTCATCCACAGTGAACAGATATTCCACATCATACCACGCCTGTATCAGCACGCTCAATATACCGTAAGCCTTGTTGCCCGGCTGCGAGGCAATGCGCTGTGCCACCTCGCGCTGTATCATACCCGTGCAACAAGGGATAAGATCCTTGTTGTCGAGCATCTTGAAAAATATCTGCGACGATATGTCGTAAGGATAATTTCCCGTAAGCACGAAACTGCCCCCGCCGAACAACGCCCTAAGATCCATGCGGAGGAAATCGTCACTTATGATATTGTCGCGCAGAAGAGGATAGTTCTCATTAAGATACGCCACAGACTCCTTGTCTATCTCCACCACCCTGACATCGCGGTTCTTCGTGACAAGATACTGCGTCAGCACGCCCATGCCCGGTCCTACTTCGAGAACGGGCACTCCAGGACATGCATCAACCGTGTCGGCTATAGCCTTTGCTATATTCAGATCTGTCAGGAAATGCTGCCCCAAATGCTTTTTCGGTCTTACTGTCTTCATTGTTTATCGCTTATATGATGCAAAAATATAAAAATATTTTATTTTTCTGTCATTTCTAGCTGTTTTATTAACAATAAATCATGCATTAATACGTTTACTTAAAGATAGTACATTTAAGGGGAAAACACGTCCTTTACACAGCATGTATGTATTTGTTTAAAACGAAATAAAACTAATTATTATTACACAAATGAAAACAGAAAAGAAATACCACGGCGTAGTGGTGCCGATGGTTACACCAGTAATGAAAGACGGTAGCATAGACACAGCCGCCGTTGAAAGGATTGTATCCAATTTTGCAAAATACGGAGTGTCGCCGCTCATTATGGGCACAACGGGCGAAGGCAATTCGGTGTCGGTAAAAAACGGCGTTGAGATGATAAGTGCGGCAAAGCGTGCCGCAAATAAAGACATGGTGATATATGCCGGACTTGCGGGCAACTGCATCAGCGAGCAGAAAGAGGCTGCCGCAAAGTTTATTGAGGCAGGTGCGGATGTCATTGCCGCAACACTGCCATGCTATTATGCGCTCACTCCGGAACAGATGTACGACTACTATAAGGACATGGCAGACACGCTCACGGTTCCCCTCATGCTGTACAACATCACAATCACCACACACATGAGTATACCGATGGATATAATTGAGAGGCTCAGCCACCATCCCAACATCGTGGGTCTGAAAGACTCTGAAAACAACGTTCCGCGTCTTGAAGAGGCTCTCAAGCTATTTGCCGACCGCGAAGACTTTGCATACTTCTGCGGATGCGCAGCAAACTCTGCCGTTGCGCTGAAGAACGGTGCCGACGGCATAGTGCCCAGTGTTGGCAACTATCTGCCGAAAATATATCAGGACCTGTATGAGGCAGGTGTAAGAGGCGACATGGAAAAAGCGGAAGAACTGCAGCAAAAGACAATAGAAATAGGAAAAATCAACACTGCGGGACTTACTCTTGGAGAGTCACTCGCCGGTCTTAAAATAATAATGAATGAGGCTGGACTTTGCGAAACAAACATGCTTCCACCGCTTACAAAACTCAACGCTGAGACAGAGGAGCGTATACGCAGAGAGGCACGTCCTGTGATTGAACAATACAATTAATATAACACTCATAATACCATGATACATACATCCTTACACTGGATCGACGCAACTATACTGGCAGTGTCAATACTTATTGCCGTAGTAGTGGGAATATACTTCTCTAAGAAACAGAAATCAACAGATGCCTATTTTGCTGCAAGCGGCAATGTGCCGGCATGGGCAGTTGGAATGTCAATGTTTGCAACAATCATAAGCAGTGTGACATTCCTCGCCTACCCCGGTGCCGCATACGGCGGGAACTGGATATTGCTTGTACAAGGTCTTATGGTTCCGATTATCCTCGTTGGACTTATCGGAACCATTGTACCTTTGTACAGAAAGGTTATCAAGCTCAGCACATACGAATATTTTGAACGCAGGTTTGGAGTATTCGCACGATTCTACAGCTCGGTGGCTTTCATCCTTGAGAACTTCTCAAAGATGGGAGCCGTGCTTTACCTCATGGGACTTGCAATGGCTATGTTTACGGGAGGCATGGACATAAACACAATCATAATAGCAGTTGGCGTGGTTATCATCATCCTGACCTATCTCGGCGGTATGGAGGCCATAATATGGATGGACGTCGTACAGGGCTTCCTGCTCATAGGCGGCGGTCTGATAACCATTATCATGCTTTTCTGCCTTACGGACGGGGGACCGGCAACGATATTCAGCGTTGCAGCCGAGTACGACAAAATTGATTTCGGACCGTATGCAATGGATCTTACGCAGACTACATTCCTCGTAATGGTGCTTAACGGTATGTTCTATGCCGTGCAAAAATATGGCACAGACCAAAGTATCGTACAGCGCTACCTCACGGCACGCGACGACAAGAGTGCAAAGAAGGCGTCTTACCTCGGCGTTCTGATGAGCGTTCCGGCATGGGCACTGTTCATGTTCGTGGGCACCTGCCTGTTTGTGTATTACCACATAAACCCGGGCATACTGCCTGAAGGCATCAAAGACGATGCTGTATTCCCGTTCTTCATTGCCACGGAAATGCCTGTGGGCATCATAGGACTGATTGTTGCGGCACTCGCGGCTGGAGCCATATCGAGCATCGACAGCAGCATAAACTGTATATCCGCATGCGTAGTGGAGGACTATTACTCAAGGCTGCGCCCCAATGCAAGCGACAAGTCCAAACTGTGGGTTGGCAAAGTATCGGTGCTGGTAGTAGGCATCGGCAGCATTCTCGTAGCTCTTCTCTACGTGTCGTGGGGCGGACAGGGCGTGCTTGGCTCGCTGTTCGGTCTGTATGCCATTATTTCTGCCGGCATCGTGGGCATATTCCTTCTCGGTCTGTTCAGCCGCCGTGCTAACTGGCAGGGACTGTATGTCGGCATTGCATGCGCCATACTCTTCACGGCATACGCCGTACTTACGTCGACACCGTTCGATATGGGAAACGGTGAGAAAGAACTGCTGATAGACCTCGGCAAGTATAACTTCACACACTCCACATACATGCTCGGTGTATACAGCCACCTCATCGTATTGATAGTGGGATACGTGGCAAGTCTTTGTTTCAAGACCCCACTTGCAGACAAGGAACTGACGATATACGGATATCTGGAGGAAAAAAGGAAACAAAAGAAATAACAAGATTACCCGCTAAGTGCCTGCCGCATCGCAATAAGTTTTTATTTCGTCATGCGGCAGGACTTTATGGTTAAAGCAAACAATAAAAAAGAAAAACAATGAAAGAAATAGCACTTTTGCAACCGGCAAAGATTGTTTTCGGTACAGGATGTACCGAACAGTTCTGCAAAGACTACATATCTATGGGCTTTAAGCGCCTGTTTATATTGACGGCGCCGGTAATACGCCCCATGATTGCAGACATGGCAGGCACATTGAACGCTGCCGGAGTTGAAACAGAAATATATGACAACATAAGGCAGGAGCCGTCTGTAAGCGACTTCAAGGCCATTCTTGATATTGCACGCAAGTTTGATGCCGACAGTGTAATAGGCGTTGGCGGCGGAAGCGTGCTCGACGTCTGCAAGCTTGTTGCGGCACTTATTGACAGTGAGCAGCAGATAGAAGACCTTTTCGGCATCGGTTTTATAAACAGGCGCGGAAAATGGTTTGCATGCATGCCTACAACTTCCGGCACCGGAAGCGAGGTGTCGCCCAACGCCATACTGCTTGATGAGCGTGACGCACTGAAGAAAGGTGTTGTAAGCCCGTACCTTATGGCAGATGCAGCATACATAGATCCCAAACTTACATGGACCGTGCCTGCAAAGATTACGGCAGAAACGGGTATGGATGCCATAACACATTGTATTGAGGCATATACAAACAAATTTGCACATCCGGTAATAGACGTATATGCGCTTGAAGGCATACGCCTTATTGCCCACAACCTTTTGAGAGCCGTGAAAGACGGCAAGGACGTTGAGGCACGCGAAGCCCTGTCACTTGGCAGTATGTATGGCGGACTGTGTCTCGGTCCGGTAAACACGGCGGCCGTTCATGCACTCTCCTATCCCATCGGCGGCGAGTTCCACATCTCTCACGGACTGTCTAATGCCATCCTCCTGCCATCGGTAATGCGCTTCAACTGCTGCGCCAACGTGAAGAAATATGCACAGGTTGCCATTGCATGCGGTGTGGAACCGGGAGCGACCGACGAGGAGACGGCAATGAAGGGCGTTGAGTTCATTACACAGTTGTCTAAAGATTGCGGCATACCCACCACGCTTACAGAGCTGGGCATACCCGAGACGGCTGTAGACGGCATGGCAAAGGCAGCAATGAACGTGCAGCGACTGCTGAAAAACAACCCGAGAGAAGTGACAGAGGCTGACGCAAAAGCCATATACGAAAGCTTGTATTAACAAAATTACCGCTATGAAAGAAACAATAAAGCCAATATTGGCAATAACTATGGGCGACCCCGCCGGCATCGGTCCGGAGATTGTTGTGAAAGCTCTTAACCTTAAAGAGACTTACGAGAAGTGCCGCCCGATAGTGACAGGAGATGCCCAAGTAATGGAATGGGCTGTCAGGCAGATGGGGACAGCACAGAAAATCAATGCGATTGAGAACGTAAGTGAAGCAAAGTTTGAACTTGGAACGATAGATGTAATCGACCTCAAATGCGTTGACATGGACACATTCGAGCCTGGTAAGGTTGCTCCACAGTGCGGAAACGCAGCCTTCGTGTCGATTGTCAAAGCCATAGAGCTGGCAATGGCGAACGAGGTGGACGGCACCGTGACTGCTCCGCTCAACAAAGAAGCGTTGCACAAAGGCGGACACAACTTTGACGGGCACACCGAGATATATGCACACTATACGGGAACAAAGAAGTATGCCATGCTTCTTGCCGATGAGTTCCTGCGCGTAATCCACGTGTCTACACACGTATCTTTGCGCGAGGCTTGCGACCGTGTAAAGAAAGACCGCATAATAGAAGTAACCGAACTGATATCTGATGCCTGCAAGCAATTCGGCATGGAGAACCCACGCATAGGCATTGCCGGACTTAATCCGCATGCAAGCGACAACGGTCTGTTCGGCTGGGAAGAAGAGAAAGAGATAATACCGGCCGTCAACGAACTGCGCGAACGTGGCTTCGAGGTAGACGGACCGGTGCCGCCCGACACACTCTTTGCCAAGGCTAAATGCGGCAAGTACGACGGTTGCGTGGCAATGTATCACGACCAGGGGCACATACCGTTTAAGGTTGTAGGCTTCAACTGGGACAAGAAGACAGGAAAGATGGACAGCGCGAAAGGCGTGAACATAACATTGGGGCTGCCCATTATAAGGGTTTCCGTTGACCACGGCACCGCATTCGATGTGGCAGGCAAGGGCATTGCAAGTCCTGATGCCATGCTCCTTTCTATAGACTATGCCACACGTATGGCGATAAGTAGAATTGAAAAGAACAACAGACAATGATTGCAGTAATAGCCGACGATGTGACCGGAGCTGCCGAATTGGCGGGTGTAGCATTGCGTAATAGCTTGGACGTACAGTTTATAACAGAGATAAACAGCGGTCTGCCTGATACCGACGTACTGGTGATAGCAACAGACACACGCTCGTCCGGCAGACAGGAGGCAGTGGACACCGTCAGGCACATCGCCGGCTATCTGAATGAAAGAAACGACATCACGGTATTCAAAAAGACCGACTCGGTGTTGCGTGGTCATGTAATGGCAGAACTTGAAGAACTTGCTGCATGTATGGGATACGGTTTAACCATACTGTTGCCACAGAACCCCTCGAAAGGGAGGATTATAAGTAAGGGAAAGTATTATATCGACGGCACACCCCTGCAAGAAACATCTTTCTGTTACGATCCTGAATTTCCAGCAACGACACCGGATGTGGAGGACATCGCAGAAGGCAGTGTCTCAATGTCTGTAAACGGGCGTCCACAACAGGCAAGAGTCAACATCGGAGATGCCTCTGATTTGAATGAACTGCGTATACAAGTCGGTAAGGTCGACAAGAATTGTCTTGTTGCAGGAGGTGCCGATACTTTCAATCTTTTTATAAACAGACCTGACATAAAAAGAAAAAAACATACAGGCACAGCTGTCGGTATTAACAGTGGCAAGACACTGGTAATATGTGGAAGCACACAAAGCAAATCTCTTATTACAATGCCATTCTTCAAACGTTGCAGCTCTGCTGAAGAGGGCATGCCCCTTGATGTATTCCACGGCAATCCGGCAGATATATGGCTTGACACATTATATCGGTCATACGCCAGACATCAGGCTCTAATTATAAAAATAGGGCATGAGGCAACCGGCGGCAAAGAATATGCCATACGTCTTAGAAACTTAATGTCGGCAGCAGCAGCCGGTCTGATGGAAAGAGAAAAGCCACGATTACTTGTCATTGAAGGCGGTGCCACGGCATTTGCCGTACTGAAGGCACTGCAGTGGAACATGTTCAATGTAAAAAAAGAGCTTGCACCCGGAGTGGTATGCCTTACTTATGGCGATACTGACATAATACTGAAACCTGGCAGCTATCCGTGGGGCAACATTTTTGACTAATAACAGCATGTCTTTATTCCGAGGTTATCACCACAGACCATGCAAGAAGGAAATAAAGAGTTGAGTGACATTAGGTTCTTTACCCCTATGACTTTAAAGACATTAAGGCACTTTAAAGAGTAAAGTGAGTAAGTCACTTTTCAGGAAAAAAGAATAGTTGGGGCGGTTTGTAATATAACAATAAAGACAAGAAAGATAAATTCGTTGAACTCATGTTATATTAGGCTAAAAATAAGCAGTTCTCAAAAAAAATAACTAACTTTGTCGGTATCATAATTATTATTAATATCAAAAACAGAATAATAGTATGCTTAACAAAAAGATTGAAGAGGCTATAAACGCCCAGATTAATGCAGAGATGTGGTCTGCTTATTTGTACCTGTCTATGGCTGCACACTGCCATGCAATAGGGCAGCCAGGAATGGCAAAATGGTTTGAGGTTCAGTTTAAGGAAGAACAGGATCATGCAAAAATTCTTTTCAACTACGTGATATCAAGGAACGGCAATGTAACTCTTAAGGCAATAGACGCAGTGCCGACGGAATGGAATTCTATACTTGACGTATTTGAAAGTACATTGGCTCATGAGCAGAAAGTTACGGCAATGATTAACGACCTGTTTGCCCTCACAACACAGGAAAATGACTATGCAACACAGAGCATGCTCAAGTGGTTTATCGACGAGCAGGTGGAGGAAGAGGAAAATGCACAGACTATCATCGACAATATAAAGATGATAAAAGACAACGGCTACGGCATATATATGCTTGACAAGGAGCTTGGTGCAAGGACATACACACAGCCTTCTCCTTTGGCTGGCTCTATTTAACGTCAGATCGACATAATACAGTCCGCAAATATCACATCCATTTGTAGGGACATTTTCTTGTAAATGTCCGTGAAACCGCCACATAAAAACTGCCTTAAACAGGATAAGGACACGGACATTTACAAGAAAATGTCCCTACAAATGGATGTGTTTCGGAATATAGATCAATGCCAAAAAACATACTCACGCGCAAATGTCTGTGTAATAAAGAACCCCGGCTGCTTCATTGCATCCGGGGTTCTTTTTATCAAGACCTTGAAAGTCTGCATCAATTATTGACTGTACCTCCGACAATATCAAGCAGCTCATTGGTAATAGCCTGCTGCCTGCTCTTGTTGTACTGAAGATTGAGTTCACGCAACAATTCATCAGCATTGTCCGTAGCTGTCTGCATTGCCACCATTCGCGCGGCATGCTCACTCGCATTGCTGTCAAGAAGAGCTGTATAAACCATGAGATGAAGAAGTTTGGGTATAAGACTGCCCAAAACACTGTTCATATCCGGCTCTACAATAAAATTGTCGTTTAGGGGCTTGGCTGCTTCTATCTTTTGGTTCTTTGTCTTCTGATTGTTCTGAAGATAGTCCTGCACCTCGCGAGTAACTGTTCTTGTCTTCAAATCGCGTTCCTTATCCCCGCTAAGCTCCGTCTCCACATCTATCGGCAAAAACGTCTTACGTGTCAATATCTGCGAGCCGGCACTCTTGAAGTGGTGATAAATCATCTCCACACGGTCAATCTCACCATCAGCAAACTTACGTCCAAGCTCACAGGCAATCTCCGTACACTCCTTTGCGTTAGGCTTGTCAGCAAGCTCCATAAAGTCTCCGGCAACCGTCAGCCCAAGTTTTACAACTTTCTCCGCAACCTTTCTTCCTATCGGATATATAACAATATTATCCTTTCCCAAATGCGCATACTCGTCAATGGCATGCTGCATCATCTTGATGACATTGGCGTTAAATCCTCCACAAAGACTGCTGTTGCTCGAATATACAATCAGAGCAACCCTCCTTACCGTCCGTTCCTTATCGAAAATAGTCTGCGCATCTGCCTCAGATGCCAAAAATGTCTTAAGAATATGCTCCAGCATCTTTTCGTACGGAAGCATATTCTCTATCATCACCTGAGCATGATGAAGCTTTGATGATGCGACCATCTTCATGGCACTCGTAATCTTACGTGTGCTGTTGACGGAAGCTATACGGTTTTTTATCTCTTTAAGCGACGGCATAGGCTATTAATTATTTTTGTACTGCCCTGCAATATCTGCCATTACAGATTCTATCACTGCCGTAACGTCATCGTCTATCTTGCCCGAAGAAAGAGTGTCAATGGTATCCTGATGAGCAGAACGCAACTTGTCAAGGAAGGCATCCTGACACTCACGTATATTCTCTACAGGAACATTTGACATCAATCCATGGGTACCACAATAGAGTATTGCAATCTGCTCTCCCACAGCCATAGGACTATACTGGGGCTGTATCAGCAGCTGATTGTTCTTACGTCCTCGGTCAAGGGTCATTGCCGTAACGGCATCCATGTCGCTTGAGAACTTTGAGAAAGCTTCAAGCTCACGATACTGGGCCATATCTATCTTCAAGGTTCCGGCAACCTTCTTCATACTCTTGATTTGTGCAGAACCGCCCACACGACTTACGGATATACCGACATTTACAGCCGGACGGAAACCCTGGTTGAACAGGTCACTCTCCAAATATATCTGCCCGTCGGTAATGGATATTACGTTTGTCGGGATATAAGCGGAAACGTCGCCAGCCTGTGTTTCAATAATCGGAAGAGCCGTAAGCGAACCACCGCCTTTGACATGCCCCTTCATGCACTCGGGAAGGTCGTTCATCTGCTCGGCAACTTCCTGCTGGTCATTGATACGCGCAGCACGCTCAAGCAGACGGCTGTGCAGGTAGAACACATCACCCGGATAAGCCTCACGACCTGAAGGGCGGCGCAATATCAAGGAAACTTCACGGTAAGCAACAGCCTGCTTCGACAGGTCATCATATACAACCATTGCAGAATATCCGCGGTCACGGAAATATTCACCTATGGCTGCCCCCGCAAACGGTGCATAATACTGCATGGCTGCCGGATCGGCTGCCGTTGCGGCAACAACGACCGTATATGGCATGGCACCGTGCTGCTTAAGGTTTTCGACAAGTGCTGCCACAGTTGAAGCCTTCTGCCCTATTGCAACATAAATACAATATACAGGCTTACCTGCCTCATAAAAACTCTTCTGATTTATAATGGTATCAACGGCAATTGCCGTCTTACCCGTCTGACGGTCGCCGATGATAAGCTCTCGTTGTCCACGACCGATTGGAATCATCGAGTCTACCGACTTTATACCGGTCTGAAGCGGTTCTTTCACCGGCTGGCGGTATATAACTCCTGGAGCCTTACGGTCAAGCGGCATTTCAAATGCACCGCTAAGGTCAATGTCTCCCTTGCCGTCGATTGCCTGTCCCAGCGGGTTGATGACACGTCCAAGCATATTATCGTTCACCAAGATAGATGCAATACGCTTTGTACGCTTAACCACCATGCCTTCCTTGATGCCCTCGGTCGAGCCAAGGAGCACACAACCGACGTTATCCTCCTCAAGGTTCATGACGATTGCCATTGTGCCGTTCTCAAATTCCAAAAGCTCGTTTGCCTCAGCATTGCGCAGTCCGTAGATGCGTGCAACGCCGTCGCTCACTTCGAGCACGGTACCCACCTCGTCAAACTGCTGACTGTCGTTCAAGCCCTGAAGTTGTTCAAGAAGCACTTGGGACACTTCGCTTGGTTTAATTTTATCTGACATGATTAAATTTATTTTTAGTTACATTTAGCAGAACGCCTGCATAAACAACGGCATTCTACCTTCCCAACTGTGAAAGTATTCCACGCAACCGGCTATGCACACTGGCATCCAGCCTGTACGTATCATATTCAAGCACAAAGCCCCCGATTATATCAGGATTGACCTCGGTTTCAAACTCCACAGTTCCTTTAGCTCTACGTTCCACCATAGAACGCATCTTCTGCTCTGTGGCATCAGACACGGGCACGGCGGTAGTAAGTTTACCACGGATGATATTCTTATGTTGTCTGTAAAGAGTGATATACGAGTTTGCAATAAACTGCAAGACGTTCTCACGGTCTCCCTTCAATACCAAAGCAATGAATGAAGCAACAATTTCGGAGACACTGCCACCACATGCCGTGATGATCAGTTCTTTCTTCTTGTCCTTGGAGAGCATGGGATTATCTATCGTGAACCTCAGACCGGACACTTCGATAAAACTCTTTGTCAAAGTCTGCATCTCATGATATACCTTGTCCTCCTGCCCTGCACCGGCAGCAGCCTTAAGCAAGGCACGGGCATACCTAACCGATATTACTCCTATGTCCATAATTATTTTTCTTTTACAACAACCTCATCCAACAGCCTGTCTATGGTCTCCATCTGTGCGGCGTCTGAAGCGAGTTCCTTACGGAGAATCTTCTCAGCCACCTTTACAGACAGCCCGGCAACCTGCGCACGTATGTCGCTGATGGCTGCCTGCTTCTCGTTCTCTATCTCAGCCTTCGCCTCTGCAATCAGGCGGCTGCCCTCTTCACGAGCTTTCTCCTGTGCCTTTGCTATAATGGCATCGCGGATATCAGCTGCTTCCTTGAGCACCTGTGCCTGCTTACGGCGGGCTTCCTGCAGAATGCTTTCGCCCTCCATTTGTATATTGCCGAGGCGTTCCGACGCTTCGTGCGCTTTTCTTAGGCTTTCGTCTATGTAGTTCTTACGTTCCTCAACCATTCCTATAATGGCGGGGAAGCCGTACTTTGCAAGAACGAAGAATACCACCAAAAATGCAAGCAGCATCCAGAACAAGAGTCCGAGATCAGGAGTTAGTATTGATGGCAAATTTTCCATTGTATAATTAGTTTGTTCTAACTATATTCATTATTTGATAAGGAACGCACAAGCAGCAATGGCGAAAAGTGCACAACCCTCGACAAAGGCTGATGTCAAAATCATGTTCGTCTGTATCTTGCCGGTTGCTTCAGGCTGACGGGCAATGGCATCCATTGCACTACCGCCAATCTTACCTATACCCAAACCTGCTCCAATAGTTGCAATACCTGCTCCAAGACCGCAGCCCAGCTGTGCCAGACCTTCAGCAGCCAAAAGTGTTGAAATAATCATAGTTCTATAAATTTAAATTGTTACTAATTTTTTATTGTAATTCTTTGTTTGTTTTAAATTCATTTGGCATCACGCCTCGTGCTCCTTATGTGCCAGCCCGATGAACACCGCACTCAGCATCGTAAAGACATAAGCCTGAACGAAAGCCACAAGCACCTCAAGACAGTTCATGAAAAGAAGCATTATAACACTGAAGATATTCAGTCCGAGACCGAAGCCCGTCCCCATGGACCAGCCAAGGAAAATCACACAGGTAAAACTGAGTATCACCGCATGACCTGCCATCATGTTGGCAAAAAGACGTATCATCAGCGCAAAAGGCTTTGTGAACACTCCAAACAGCTCTATAACCGGCATCACCGGAACGGGATAAGCCTTAAGGAACAGCGGAACCTCGGGCCAGAATATCTCTTTCCAATACTCCTTGTTTCCAAAAAGGTTTATCGCCAGCATTGTGCAGACGGCAAGGAAAAGAGTTATATTTATGTTTCCCGTAACGTTTGCGCCACCGGGAAATATAGGAATAAGACCTATAAGGTTGGTGGTGAATATAAAGAAGAAGACAGTGAGAAGATATGGGGCATAAGACTTGTAATGCTTCTCCCCTACTGCCGGCTTTATGAGATCATCGTGAATGGTCATCACAAGCATCTCCATCATTCCGACAAAACCTCCGGGCGCATTGCTCTTCTTGTCACGCTTACGGTACCATCTTGCACATGAAAGGAATACACATACCAGCACCGCCACGACAATCCATATCTGTGCCACGGATTTTGTAATGCTAAGGTCTACCGGGCGCACTGACGTACCGTCGGCAAGCCTCTCATATATTTTTCCATGATGTGTCTCATCAAAGAAAAATCCTTCAGGAAGGCTGTGTGCCGTGCATACATGCCACTCTCCCGTTGACTCGCTGCGCAGTATCACCGGCAGGGGAATGCTCAGATGCCTGCCCTCGTATGTTGCGATATGCCACTCGTAAGAGTCGGCAAGGTGTTCCATGACAATCTCCGGAATGTCAAGCTCCCTTTCCCCGTTTCCGCCTTCGGAGGCATGGATATTCGCCGGGAGCAATACTGCCAGCAACATGAGGATTATTGTTCGTAATTGTTTCATTTCTTAGTAAGATAACGTTACTTTACATCATTGAGTTTATCAATGGAGCCGGAAACTCCGGCAAAGAATATGGAGTGGTGTGCCAGAAGCATTATATAATAGGCGGCAAAGACAAAGAAAAACATCTTCATGCTCTCCTGCCCCTCCACAAGCCAGTAGACAAACATCACCGCCAGTGCCAAAAGCATGCGAAATCCCGATACTGCCGTATAGAACGACGGCAGGCTCTCGGGCGAAGTTCCTGCAACACGGCGCCATATAAGCGCATCAGCACATTCGATTACAAGCGAAAAAACGGCACTTACGACAAGCGGTATCACTATTCCGTCCGCTCCGAGCACAAGTCCCAAGCCCCATACTGCCGCAGACAAGGCTGCAATCAGCCCTGCCGCCTGTACGATATACCGCCTGCTATGCTTGCATACACCAGTCATGTAATAACTTTACACCATTATTATATATAGTTCAAAACTCCACACATGCACTTACCGTGTTCTTCTGCACTTCAACGAAGCCTCCCGATATGGTAAGGTCATGCTCTCCATTGCCGTCGACATACACCAGCCTGCCGTCACCGAGTGACGATATCAGCGGAGCATGGTCGTGCAATATCTGAAACTCACCCAAGGTGCCCGGAACGGTGACGCTTTCCACATCGCCGTCAAAGACAACCTTCTCGGGGGAAACTATCCTCAGCCTTAAACTCATAACTGTAAACGATTTTAAAGATTATCCCTTTGCCTCCTCGATGAGCCGCTTGCCCTTCGCTATGGCATCTTCTATGGTACCCACGTTAAGGAAAGCCTGTTCGGGAAGGTCATCCACCTCACCGTCGAGAATCATGTTGAAGCCCTTGATGCAGTCTTCAATAGACACCATAACGCCGGGGATGCCGGTAAACTGCTCAGCCACGGTGAACGGCTGGGACAGGAAACGCTGCACGCGGCGTGCACGGTTCACAGTAAGCTTGTCTTCATCCGACAGCTCATCCATACCAAGAATTGCGATGATGTCCTGAAGTTCCTTGTAGCGTTGCAGTATCTGCTTTACGCGCTGCGCACAGTCATAGTGCTCCTTGCCAACGATAAGCGGGTCGAGGATGCGCGATGTGGAGCCCAGCGGGTCAACGGCAGGATATATACCAAGCTCGGTTATCTTACGGCTAAGTTCCGTTGTGGCGTCAAGATGCGTAAATGTTGTTGCCGGAGCAGGGTCTGTCAAGTCATCGGCAGGCACATATACAGCCTGTACGGATGTGATAGAACCTTTTTTAGTTGATGTAATACGCTCCTGCATGGTTCCCATTTCACTGGCAAGAGTAGGCTGATATCCAACGGCAGAGGGCATACGTCCCAAAAGGGCAGACACCTCAGAACCCGCCTGCGTAAAACGGAAGATGTTATCTATAAAGAACATGATATCAGCAGCCTCGCCATCCTTTCCGCCATGGTCGCGGAACTCTTCAGCAACGGTAAGTCCTGACAATGCCACCGACGCACGTGCTCCCGGCGGTTCGTTCATCTGTCCGTATACAAGCGTTGCCTGTGACTTGCGCAGCTCTTCAGGGTCAACCAGCGAGAGATCCCATTTGCCCTCTTCCATAGCTTTCCTGAACTTGTCGCCGTAACGTATTACGCCGGACTCTATCATATCCCTTATAAGGTCGTTGCCCTCACGGGTGCGCTCGCCAACACCGGCAAACACCGAATATCCGTTATGTCCTTTTGCTATATTATTGATAAGCTCCATGATAAGCACGGTCTTTCCTACGCCGGCTCCTCCGAACAGGCCAATCTTACCGCCCTTCATGTAAGGCTCGAGCAGGTCGATGACCTTGATGCCCGTGGCGAGCATCTCCTTGTGTGTTGACAAATCCTCAAACTTAGGCGGCTCGCGGTGAATGGGATATGCACCCTTCATGTCGAGCTTTTCCATACCGTCGATAGGCTGTCCTATCACATTCATCATACGTCCCTTTATCTGCTCGCCTGCGGGCATGACTATAGGGCTTCCCGTAGCCGTCACCTCAAGACCGCGCTGCAGTCCGTCGGTGTTGTCCATAGCCACACAACGTACAGTGTCCTCGCCGATATGCTGCTGCACCTCGATAATAAGCTCGCGCCCGTCAGGACGTACTATCTTCAAAGCATCGTGTATTTTAGGCAGCACTTCCTCCGCTTTCTGTCCCTGCGTTTCAAAGTAAACGTCAATAACCGGACCGATTATCTGAGAAATATGGCCTGTTGTTTGTGTCATAGTTATTATTTTTTAATGTTATTCCAATTGTTGCAAAATTAACGATTTATTTTATCAGGAGCAAACTTTGACAAAAAAATATGTCCGCCACCGCTTTTTTATCGTCAAATTCATTGTCAATCCCTGCCGTCTGCCTCCACCATGCAACATGCGGGTGGGCAGTCATGACGAATTGCGGATGCGCCTCTGCAACAGAAGCACACCCGCAAAGCCATGTTATTTATATGCTCAGCTCGTCAAGGACCGTTATGAGCTTCTTGTCAAACGGCTTGTCCGAGCGTATGGCATCACTGAAAGGCACGTAAACAATCTCGTTGTTGCGCACACCTATCATCACGTTGCGCTGCCCCTGCATTATGGCGTCGATAGCACCCACGCCCGTACGGCTCGCCAGTATGCGGTCGTGTGCCGTGGGACGTCCTCCGCGCTGCAGATGACCGAGGATAGAAACGCGCACGTCATAGTCGGGGAACTCCTTGCGCACACGTTCTGCATAATAGAGAGCACCGCATTTGGGACTTTCCGAAACGATTACGATACAGCTCTTCTTGCTTTTTCGTATGCCGCGCTCCATGAAGCGTGCAAGCTGGTCCACGTCGGTGGAGTCTTCAGGTATGATTGCCGCCTCTGCACCACATGCTATGGCACTGTTCTGTGCAAGAAATCCGGCATCGCGGCCCATCACCTCCACGAAGAAGATGCGCTCGTGGCTCTGCGCCGTGTCGCGTATACGGTCAACACACTCCATGATAGTGTTGAGCGTAGTGTTGTAACCAATGGTCGAATCTGTGCCGTAAAGGTCGTTGTCCACTGTTCCTGGCAGCCCTATGCAGCAGACATCGAACTCTTCCGCAAATATCTTGGCACCGGTAAGCGAACCGTTTCCGCCGATTACGACAAGCGCATCGATGCCATGCTTCATCATGTTGTCGTATGCCTTCTGCCTGCCTTCGGGTGTCTGGAATTCCTTGCTGCGGGCAGTCTTCAGTATCGTGCCGCCCGACATGATTATACCGCTGACATTTTCCGTGGTGAAGTCGCGTATCTCGTCATTTATGAGACCGTCGTATCCACGGTATATGCCCTTGATGCTAAATCCCTTACAGATGCCGGCACGCGTCACGGCACGTATTGCGGCGTTCATGCCAGGCGCGTCTCCGCCCGAAGTCATCACGCCGATTGTCTTAATTCTTGCCATAAATCTCTACCTTTATATATTTATATTATACCTATATTAACAAATGCTCATCAGCCACATCACTGCCAGTCCCGACAACCAGCTGAGCGCCACCACATAGCCCACATTGCGGAAGTACCAGCCCACACGGACACCCTCCATCTTCATCAGCGCCAGTCCGCTTGCCGACCCGAGCAGGAGAATGTTGCCTCCCATGGCTGCGCTATAGGCAATAACTTTCCAGTAAAGCCCGTTCTGAAGGAACAGGGACATATAGTCCGTATCCACCCACAGCCCGAGACGGAAAGGCTCTATCACGCCGTGCAATGCCATGAACAGGGATGACGCGGCAAAAGTGTCCACCACCGTGCTCAGCAGCCCTGCCGCCACGCCCATTATCCATATATTGTGAATATTGTCGTCGCACCACTGCGCCAGCGTATATACCATGCCCGTCTCCTTCATCACACCCACAGCAAGTATTATTCCCATGACGAAGAGCAGCAGCTGTATCACGCCATACTGCAGTACACGGGGCGTGCGGCGCTGTATCATCACATCGACATTCATAAGTTTGCGGTTAACCACCTCGTTGACTATCCACAGCACCGACAGCACACACAGGGCTCCGAGAAACGGACTTAGCTTGGTTATGTTGTGGAACGTTGGTATGAACCACAGCCCGCCTATGCCCACAAACAGCATCATCAGGCGCTGCCAGCGGTTAAGACGAGTGTCGTCGCCGCGGTAGGGCATGGAAAGATACTGCCTGTCGACAACGCGCCGCGGCAACATGCGCGAGAGCACGAACGTAGGGACAGCCCATGCCATGAGGCACGGAACGGCGAGCGACGCCGAGAAATCGGAAGCCGTAACGGCACCTGCATTCCACAGCACCAGCCCTATGGGGTCGCCAATCACCGTAAGGGCACCCCCGCAGTTGGCGGCAAGCACTATGGCGCAACCGTAAATCATGCGCTGGCGGCGGTTTGGAAGAATGCCGTGCATGATAACCAGCATCATAGTGGTTGTCGTAAGATTATCGAGATTGGCTGATATGAGGAATGTTATCGACGACATTATCCACAGCAGCTTACGGCTGTGACGAGTGCGAAGACACTCGGTAATGAAGTCGAAGCAACCGTTGTTGCCAAGAATTTCTACTATCGTCATTGTTGAAAGCAGGAAAAGGACAATCTCCGCACCTTTTCCCACATATTTCAAGAATATGTTTTGTGATACAAAATGTTTCACGGCGGTACTCGTAGGCTCGGCTCCTGCAAGGAAGTCGGCATATTCCCGCGGATGCTGCCCCATGACAAAGTCGGTGCCATAGCATATATACAGCACCCACCCCACCGTACCTGCAAACATTGCCACAGCGGCTTTGTTCACCTTGGTTATGCTCCCTGTTGCTATCAGTACATATCCAATAAACAGTATCGCGACGATTACAAGTGCCATAATAAAGTATATATTAACCGCAAAGTTACAAAATATAATTTAAAAGACAAGTAAAACAAGAAATAAAATACACATATCCACACCTTTTAAAGATTGTTCAGGAAACACCAATACATGCCATCAACGGACAAAAAAGGTGTTTTCCGAATAAGACTGTAACACTTTGAAAATCAAGATGATACCTCTTGCATTTCAAAAGAGCACCTTTTAGGAGGCTAAAGGTATGCTTTTGGAAGGCTAAAGCATAGCTTTTAGAAGTCAAAAGGTCAACTCTAAAAAAGCTACAGGTAAGTTCAGTGTGAAAAGAACCGTTTCCTTATCAGTTCCACAAGGTTTGTCTTCGAGCGGAGAATGTAAACGGACAGAGCTGCACTTATACCTATGGATACCACTCCTGAGAGCCAGTACATCCATGGATTTTCAATAAACGTGACGGCAAACGCCAGCACTCCTGCCGACACTTGCAGCAAAGAACACCGCATAACACTTCCTGAAAAGACAAAACCATATTTGCGATGCATGGCAAAAGAAAGCATGACAAAGTCCAAAACGGCAGTAAGAAGTATGGCATATCCGGTACCGGTCAGTCCCCATATATCATAGAAAGCCACTACAAGGACAACTACAACCACAGCATAGACACTCTCCATGGCAAGATAAAGCAGAGAATCGCCGCGCGCAAGAGGCATATATGCCAGAGGAAGCTTTATTGACCGCATGTAAAGAGCCAGTATCATGGCGTGCATCATGCCTGTCACCGGCATGAAGGCATTGCTGTAAAGCAAAGGGATTATTATCGGAAGCCCTATCATGAAAGCTGCAAGCATAGGGGCGATTATAAGGAGTGACACTTCTATCTGCCTGTTCACCGTGTCGTTAAGGGCATCGCCTATAGTTCCTATCGCCGCAAGACGCGGGAAATAATCGGTCTCCATGGCAGAGAAAATCATGCCGCCATAGACGATTGTCATCATATAACCGGCATTATAAAGCCCCACAACGCCCAGTGAACCGTTGTTGTTAAGATACGAACGTATTACAAAGTCGGATGCGCTTCCAACTATGGCAGCAATCACGAAAGCCACGCCCAGCCTTATCATACCATAACCCTCACGCAGCACGGGCATGGCAAAAGACACGGAAAACGGATATCTCCGGCACGAGAAACGTATTGCAACTATCATCTGCCAAAATGCTGTTACGAACATCGAAGGCACAATACCAGCTTCGCCCCAATAGTATATAACAGGTACAGAAAACAACAGCGCGCCTATAAAATGATAAACAGAAACAACAGCAAGACCGCGTAACTGCCTCGTACTCTTCAGTATGGCAATCTCTCCGCCTGTAACAGCCATAAGCGCGACGGTGGGGGCAAGAAGAATAAAATGAAGCGTATGGTCTCCCCAGTTGAACGTCCAGCTGTCAAGAAGCGGACTGAACACCGCACAGACAAACATGCCGAAAAGTGCCGTAAGCATGCTCCACGAGCGTATAAGCACAATGGAACGGGATATCTTATACCCGTTGCCTGTATCGAAATGTTCGGAAATGGTGCGCACGGCACTTGTAGGAATGCCCAGATTTGTAGAGTCTGAGACAAGCTTTATGGTTGAATTGAACAGCGAAATAAGCCCGACACCGTCGGGTCCAAGTATAATGGCTATGAGTTTATTGCGCACAAGACCTATCAATATGCCAAGACCCTGCACGCCGCCAAACACGCCCATGTATTTCAGTATGTGCGAGTAACTGCCGCTCTTTTCGTTCTTTTCCACTATTAAAAGTAACGTATTTTAAAAGTTTTTATTATTTTTGCATAATGGAACTATCTATAATCATACCCGTTTTCAGAGTGGAAAAGACGCTGAGACGCTGTGTAAACAGCATCACGTCACAATCTTACACAGGATATGAGATTATATTGGTAGACGACGGTTCACCCGACAGATGCGGCAAAATATGCGACGAACTGGCAGAAGAAGACAACCGGATACGGGTGATACACCGCGAAAACGGCGGGCTAAGCGCGGCAAGGAACACAGGGACGGACGCGGCACGCGGCAAATACATAACCTTTGTCGACAGCGACGACACCATCGCGCCGGGAACGCTGGGCGAGCTGATGAGCATACTGGAAAAGCATCCCGAATACGACATACTGGAATATCCCGCCGCGATATTCCACGGCTCGCCGCAGGAAAGGCTCCTCATGCCCCGCGAGAGAACATACCACGGCGACATGCCGCGCTACTGGCACGGGAACGAGGCATACACACACGCATACGCATGGAACAAGATATACCGCAGGCATCTGTTTGACGGCATCATGTTTCCCGAGGGCAAAGTGTTTGAGGACGTATGGACAATACCGCTGCTGCTCGAAAGGGCGGAGACTATTGCTACCACCTGCCGCGGGATGTACTTTTATCATGCCAACGCCGGAGGAATAACCGCCAACGCGGGCGGCAGGGAGCTGATGATGCTGCTCGAGGCGCATCTGGGAATACTGGAAAGACCGGGAATGTTTTCCGAAAGATACTACATGCACGTGGTCAACATACAGCTTGACGTGTACCGCATGACGGGCAAGGTGCTGCTGCCGCGCCGCGGCATAGGTCTCAAGAAACTTGTCCGGCTCGGCCCAACCGCGTTCCTCAAGGGATTAACAATAAAGATATCAGATGTCAGAACATTATGCAGAATACACAAAGCGATAAAAAAACTCTTGTAAGTTTCATCATCACATGTTACAACCTGCCGGCAGAAATGGTCGGAAAATGTATCGGAAGCATCACGGCACTGTCGCTTTCCGAACACGAAAGGGAGATAATCGTAATTGACGACGGGTCGGAGAACAATGTCCTCGAGGGACTTTCCGAATACCGTGAGCACATCATATACATAAGAAAGAGTAACGGGGGCGTGAGCGAAGCACGCAACACCGGCATTAAAATGTGCTCGGGAGAATTCATACAGTTTGTCGACGGCGACGACTGGCTTATTTCCGCCTCATACGAAAGGTGTCTCGACATAGTGAGATTTGAACGTCCGGACATGGTGCTGTTCAACTTCACAAAAGGCGGAAAGGCTGCAAAGCCTATAAAAGACATGGGACCGGTGGACGGAAGCGAATATATGAGACACAACAACATACGCGCCGCCGTGTGGGGATTTGTCTTCCGCAGTTCCATCCTTACAGGGCTGAAATTCACAAAAGGCATTGCCTACGGGGAAGACGAGGAGTTTACGCCACAGCTGATAATGCGGGCGGAAAGGGTTTTCCAGACTGACGTGACGGCATACTACTACCGCGAGCGGGAGACATCGGCAATACACCGCAGGGAGAAACGAGACATAACGAAGCGCCTGAACGACATAGAGAGCGTAATCTTCCGTCTTGACGACATCGCAAACTCCGTATCCATAAGTAACAGGACGGCACTGAGGCGCAGGGTGGCACAGCTTACGATGGACTATATATATAATGTGATAATGCTGACACGGTCGCACAGTCATCTTGAAAAGCGCATAGACAGGCTGTACGGACGCGGGCTGTTCCCGCTTCCTGAGCAGAACTATACTATGAAATACAGGATATTCAAAAGACTTATCAGGAGCAGCGCAGGACGCAGAGTACTGCTTAGAGTGCTTCCGGCTATAAACAAGGAGTGATGAAAATACTGTTGATTGGAGAATACAGCAACGTCCATGCCACACTTGCCGAAGGTCTGAAAGCAATAGGACACAGCGTGACCGTTGTCTCAAACGGAGATTTTTGGAAGAATTATCCCCGCGACATATCGCTCGTAAGGCATCCTTCGAAGCTCGGCGGCATTGTCTACATGGCAAAGCTCTATTCCATACTGCCGCGTCTGAGGGGATATGACGTGGTCCAGCTCATAAATCCCATGTTCCTCGAAATAAAGGCAGAAAGGATATTCGCCATATACAGGTATCTGCGCAAACACAACGGGAAGGTATTTCTCGGAGGATACGGCATGGACTGGTATTGGGTGAACACATGTGTGAACGACAAGCCATTGAGATACAGCGACTTCAACTTCGGAAACGAGTTGCGCAGCGATGTCAGTGCCATGAAGGAGCGTGCCGACTGGACGGGCACGGCAAAGGAAAGGCTGAACCGCTATATCGCAGAAGACTGCGACGGGATAATAACGGGACTCTATGAATACTGGGTATGCTACAATCCGGCATTTCCGGAAAAGACAACGTTCATACCGTTTCCCATAAAGCCCGTGCACACGAGAGTGGCAGACGGCTTCACATACCCCGTCAGAATATTCATCGGAATAAACAAGGCGCGCAGCGAATATAAGGGTACGGACATCATGCTGCGTGCCGCAATTGACATAAAGGACAAGTATCCGGACAAGGTGGAGGTGATAAAGGCAGAGTCGGTCCCATTCAACGAATACAGAAAGCTCATGGACAGCAGCGACATAATCCTCGACCAGCTTTACAGCTACACTCCGGCGATGAACGCGTTGCTTGCCATGTCGAAGGGAATTATCGTGGTCGGAGGCGGAGAAAAGGAGAACTACGACATCTTGAATGAAAAGGAGCTGCGCCCGATTATAAACGTGGAACCAAGTTATGACAGCGTTTTCAAAGCTTTGGAACGTCTCGTGACATGCCCCGAAGCTATTCCGTCGCTGAAAAGGCAAAGCGTGGAATATATCCGGAAGCACCACGACTATATAAAGGTGGCACGGCAATATGAGAAGTTTTACGGCACAAAAAAAAGATGAAGCCCATCGGACTTCATCTTTTTTATTCCAAGCAGGAAAATCTCTTAAGCCTCAGCAGCCGTTGCTTCTTCAGCCGCATCAGATGCAGCCTCTTCAGCAGGAGCCTCAGCGGCAGCCTCGGCAGCCTTCTTTTCAGCTACCTTCTTTGCGATTGCCTCATTCATCTTCTTCTCTGCTTCAAGATTTTTTGCATAAGCTTCGTTCTTTGCCTTAGCCTCGTTCTCACGGAGAGCGTCCAGACCTTTCACCTTGTCAGCCTTCCATGCATCGAACTTGCTCTGTGCAGCAGCCTCGTCAAAAGCGCCCTTCTTCACACCGCCACGCAAGTGCTTCATCATGTAAACGCCCTCGCTCTTGAGGATGTTGCGTGCTGTGTCAGTAGGCTGTGCGCCTGTCTCTACCCAATAAAGAGCTCTGTCAAAATCCAAATCTACTGTGGCAGGATTGGTGTTGGGGTTGTATGTACCAATCTTTTCAGTAAATTTACCATCACGTGGTGCCCTTACGTCAGCGACTACGATGCTGTAGAAAGCATATCCTTTACGTCCGCCGCGTTGTAATCTGATTTTTGTTGCCATTTTAAATAATTGTTATTTTTTAGGTTTGAATTGTGCTACTAATCCATAATAGCGGCGCAAAGGTAGTTATTTTTATCGTCATTAACATACGTAAAGGGTATTACTGCATGTTTTTTAACCTATTTTTGCAGAAATAACGTGCTAAACAAGCTTCTCATACTCTCCATTTCCGCCTTTCCAGCTTTACCTCTGTTGTTTTTTCAACAACAGCCCGCATTCCATTCCGTCCATGCTCCCGAGCAGTGACGTTGCCGCCTTCAGTCTCGAATCATTGGAATACTTGCCCAGCGCATTGACATATTTGAGAAGCTTCGATGCATCCATGACAATAAGAAGACAGTCGCCGTCAACCTGTGTCGTGCCGACAAACTGCGATACCTTACCGGCATACTTCAATATTATGTTCTTGTCTTCTATGGTATACGTCCCCTTCAATGACTTTCCACGCAGCTTCTGCTCGAAAATCCCGTTCTTGTCAAAGCTCATGCTTACCATTCCCTTTTTGAAACCATATTTCTCCAGCTTCTCCTGCAACTTCTTTTCTATCAGTGAGGCAGCCAGCTTGCCTCCGGATTTCTTGAGAATATTATCGCTCTTGAACACGACTGCCGGTTCTTCGTATACCCACGTGCCAATGACAAGCTCTTTTGTCGCTATCTTGTTCTTGGAGAACACGCCTGTAAGGGTGGACAGCACGTCTCCCTTCGTCTTGCCGCCCGTGTTGCTTCCGGCTTCCGCCGCTTCTTTCACCTTATTCAATATATCGCCTAAGCTTGTCTGCGCGTTTGCACTGGCACATACCATAAATACAGCCGATATAAGAATCTTTTTTGTAAATGTATTCATTGTGACTTTATTAAACAAAACTATTCCAGTTCAAAAACGCCCGTCGGCGTCTTTCTCTTCAATATATCAAGAGAGAAATCGCATCCTGCGACTATGCCGTTCTCACCCAGCACCATCTCAACGGTCTTGCGTGCCAGTTCGGGATGGTTGTTTTCCTGACTCAAATGGCAGAGCCACACATGCTTGAGCCTGCCGGTGGCACTGCGCGCGATTGCCTCGGCACACGATTTGTTGCTGAGATGCCCACTGGGACCACTCACGCGCAGTTTAAGATGCCTCGGATAAGTGCCGTTGAGCAGCATCTCTTCATCATGATTTGCCTCTATCACAAGATAGTCCGCCTCGCCGATATATCGTTCTATATCCGGAGTAACATGCCCCACATCAGTTATAAGACAGAAAGTCGTGCCGCCATAAACAATCTTATAGCCAACATTGTCACGGCTGTCGTGGGGAACATCAAACGGAGTTACGGAGAATGAGCCGAGAACAAACGTCTCGCCCTTGCATATATATCTGATATTATCGGGACTGACCTTCTTGCGAACACAATAATTGCATGCTATGCCTTTATGAACCTCGTCCGTGGCATAGACCGGAATGTTGTAGTCCTGACTTAGACAACCCACCGCCTTGACATGGTCGGCATGGTCGTGTGTGACAAGTATATTGTTCACATCGCCGAGACTGCAACCATAATCATGGAAAAACTTCTTTAATGTCCTGATACCTATTCCTGAGTCTATTAAGAGTCCTTCTGTTTCAGTATAAAGGTAATAACAATTACCGCAACTTCCACTTCCGAAAGATATAAATTTAAGCATTTTGTCGGATTTTGGATGCAAAAGTAAATATAAAAGAAAACAACACCAAAGTTTTTTGTTATCTTTGTGCGATTTTTTATGTTTTAATATGAAATTCAGATACCATATTTTTACACTCTGCCTCTTGTCGTTTACAGCCACGCTGTCGTGCAGCAAGATAAGGACAGGCGGCAACGATGAGACCGAAACCATCAGCTCCATTGCCGATGATTTTGCATACGGCTATTTCAACTATCGCTTCAATGATGTGGCAAAGCTGTGCACGGCAGACATGAAGAAGACTATCGGCTATGTCGCAACCAACATAACGGAAGAAGACATCACGGCACTGCGCAACAAGGAGACCGCTGCCACATGCGAGACGGGCGACGTTGTGATAGTGAACGACAGCTACGCCGAAGCCGAATGTACTGTGAACGACTATTATACAAAGGACGCTATAGGTGAGCCGGGACAAATAAAGAACAGGTCTGAATATATTATCACACTTGCAAAGGACAACGGCAAATGGCTCATTAAAAAGGTAGTCCCACGGCAAAATGGAAAGCCGAGTCGCGCCCAAACTTAGGATGCACTATGGCATAATGTTCGTCACGCGTTTCGTAAGCGGGGTTTATGGCTTTCATACCCATGTCGAAACGCAATATGAAATAATCGAAGTTAAGCCTTAAACCTATACCGTAAGCCACGGCTATCTGCTTATAGAACTCGCCGAAATCAAACTCTCCTCCCGGCTGCTCCTCATATTTGCGCAGGGTCCAAATGTTTCCGGCATCTACAAAGGCTGCACCGTATATCTTCCAGAACAACGGCATGCGGTATTCCATGTTCAAGTCGAGCTTTACGTCACCTGTCTGGTTGATAAAATCAATGGCTCCGTCAACCCCACGGAACCGTCCCGGTCCCAAGCCCCTTACGCTCCAGCCTCTCACAGAGTTTGCACCTCCCGAAAAATACCGTTTCTCGAAAGGCAGGACGGAACTGTTGCCATAAGGATATGCCACGCCCAGCCCCATGTGAAGCGCAAGCCCGGACTGCGCACCAGTCTTGATAACCTTTGTATAGTCAAAATCAGCCTTTACATACTGCGCATACGCTATATTAAATAAGGTATACTGTCCGTCGCCGTTGCGCGAGAAGTCTGCCATACGCGACAATGCGTTCAACACGTTGCCCGCCGTCTCCACATTTATCCTGCATGCCTCTCCGTCTCCCGTGTAAGAATATCCGAAGCCTATCTTCATTATGAAAAGGTCCTCATAGTTGTATCTCAATATGACATTGCGGTTACCGGCATTGTCAAGATACTCTTCCTTGAAGGTTGGCGATATCCACGGCATATAGATGTAATTGAGGTCTATCAGGTCAAACTTATAACTTTTTGTCCGTTTAAGGTTGCTCCAGCGATAACGCCATGCCGAAGAGAACACGCGCCGGTGGAACTCGGGTCTGTTCTGCATGTTATAACTCACCGCAAGCTCAGACACGGCGGAAGAGTTCTTGCGGAAAGAAGAAGGAAGAAACGGGGCGACAAAGCGCGGAAAAGACAACTTGGACTCCACGCTATACTCTTCGTAATCCTGATTTTGATAGCCCTCAAGACCTGTTATCGCCTCAAAAGCACCGCGCAGCCTTATGCTGAAAGTCTCGGCTCCCCTTAACACATTCCTGTTCTCATAAGTAACAGACACGGCGGCCCCCAAATCACCGGCGGTATTTGTGCCTTCCGGCTGAAAGCTTATGCTGTTCGGCTTGTTCGTACTTACATGTATGTTACAGTCAAGCATATTCGTATCGGGAACTTCCTGAAACCTTATACTCGTATATTTAACTGCCGGCAACTTTCCGAAACTGTTATATGTCCTTTGCAGATCGCGCGAGCTGAAGAGCCTCCCCTCCTCTATCCACGTGTTCTCCCGCAACACGCTCTTTCTCAGATGCGTTCCACCGTCGTCACCGCCGGAGAAGTTAACGCTGCGTATAGAATAGCGCGGATGCAAAGTCTCGTCAGAGTTGCCGCCCTCACGGTATTTATGGATGTGCATCGTCACATCGAGCAGCTGCGAGCCTCTTGCCGAGTCGACCGAGAAAGTTATGAAGTCTTTGTTAAAATGATAATATCCGTTGTCCATGAGGAGCGACGTTACCAGCTTACGCTCATCGTCAAGCTCATTTACATTGAAAAGCTTCCCGTCCCTGAGCTTGCTGCCATAGTTTCCTGCGCTCTTCAAAAACGCTGCGATGCTGTCATCCTGAATGTCATGGTGTATGGAGCGTACGAAAAAGGGCTTGCCTGCCGTCACATGATATATCAGCGACAGCCTGTTCCTGCCCTTCAGCCGCGTCCTCACATCCACCTTTGCATTGAGATATCCCATGTTGCCCACGGCTGTTGACAGGTCCTCACAAGTAAGCTGTGCCTGCAATGTATCGTAGACAACAGGTCTTTCACCCATCTTACGCAATGTACGGTTTATCCATTTCGTCGTATCCGCACCGGCAAGGGCGTATGTTCCGAGCGGAACCTTCAATGCCGAGAACCATTTTGAATTTTCTTTCTGGCGTATATACGGCTCAAGCAACGACACATCGACATCCTTATTGTCGATTTCCAGCTCAACCTTGTCAAGCATATACATGCCTTCGGGAATAAATTTGGATGCCGAACAGGCTGTCATAACAACAACAGCAAATACCACGACGGTCCGGCGTATGATGTTCAGAAGCACTCTTGTCACTTATCTCCTCATTTTTAGTGTTGCAAAAATAATATATTTTTTGTACTTTTGCTCACAAAAGAACCGAAAACGACATGATAAGTAAAAATCTGGCTAAATACATTCATTCACTTGAACTGAAGAAAAACCGATACAACGACAGGGTATTTGTGGCAGAAGGTCCGAAGGTTGTAGGCGACCTGCTGCATATCTGCAAGCCCAAGCGCATAATAGCCACGGAAGAATGGTTCGCAGGCAACGGATATGCGGCATGTCGGGATGACATTGTGGTAAACGACAGTGAACTGAAAAAGATAAGCTTTCTGCAAAATCCCCAAAAGGTTCTCGGAATATTCCCTTTTATAGACAACAAGAATGCAACGGCTGACTTCTCCCGGCATCTCTGTCTTGCCCTCGACGGGGTGCAGGATCCCGGAAACCTCGGCACAATAATAAGGATAGCCGACTGGTTTGGCATCACAAACATATTCTGCAGCAAGGATACAGCCGACGTTTACAATCCAAAGGTCGTTCAGGCAACGATGGGAAGCATAGCCAGAGTCAATGTCACATACACGGATATGTGTACATTCATCGACAACATACCAGACAACACACCTGTCTACGGCACCTTTCTTGACGGCAGCAATATATACGGACAGTCCCTGACCCGCAACGGCATTATCGTCATGGGCAACGAAGGCAAGGGCATATCCGACAAAGTTGCGGCAAAAATTAACAGACGGCTCTTCATACCGAACTATCCCAAAGGAAGGGCAACAGCAGAGAGCCTCAACGTTGCAATAGCCACTGCCATTACGTGTGCCGAGTTCCAACGGCAGGCTTCACTCTGAGAAACATTGACAGACACATTTACGGTGAACATATTGCTGACTACAAATTAAATATGTAATCATAGAGATAAACATCCCCATAAGGCATACCTGTAAAGCAAAAGAAACGCCCTTTAAACAGAGCGTTTCTTTTGCTTTACAGGTGATTCCGTAGGGATTCGAACCCTAGACCCACGCCTTAGAAGGGCGTTGCTCTAATCCAACTGAGCTACGGAACCTCCAAATCGCCTGCAAAATTAGCTATTTTTTCTTTCATTGCCAAACTTTTCACATAAAAATCTTTGGGTCATCCGAAATTAGGAGTGATATAAAACTAATTGAAATTCTACGTCTTATTTTACGGGCTGAAAGTAAAGGCGGAATGTCACTCAAAATTTCGGATGAGCCCAATCTTTTACCTGCGATATATTGAAACATTACACAAACTTATAAAAACACATATTATATATATTGCTTTCCACATACGCCGGCACACATGAAAGGCAAAGGAAAGATGAATCTCGATAACATATTAATAATAAGCGCATTACATATTACATTATAGAAGGTGGCTTTTCACGCTCCAAAATGCCGCCTTTTACAAGCCAAAAGACCGTCTTTCAGGAAGCGAAATGCCGTCTCTTGAAAACTGCCTTTTAAAGGGCAGATGGTTTTCTGCATATTTATTTAAATTATATTTGCCGCTTTTAAATATATTATATGTATATTTGCAAAAGAAGAACACTAACCTGAAATAACATGCTTTACATAGCATTGCCTCATGATACCGGAAGACGCCTGTCCTTCTATCTTGCCATGGAAGAGTATGTGGCACGTCACATCGAAGAACGCGACTGCTTCTTTATGTGGCAGGTTGAGCCAAGTGTTATTTTCGGACGCAACCAGCTGATTGAAAATGAGGTAAACATCGATTTCTGCCATAAGCACAACATACGGACATACCGGCGCAAAAGCGGAGGAGGATGTGTTTATGCAGACATGAAAAACATAATGTTCTCATATATCACAAGCGATGAGAACGTAGGATTTACATTCAACAAATATATCAACATGGTTGTCATCGTGCTACGCCGTCTCGGCATAGATGCAAGGGCAAACGGCAGAAACGACATCATGATCGGCGACCGCAAGGTTTCCGGCAACGCGTTCTACAAACTGCCTGGACGCAGCATCGTACACGGCACAATGCTTTACGACACCGACATGGAAAACATGGTGGGAAGCATAACTCCCACCGGCGAGAAGCTGACAAGCAAGGGGATACAAAGCGTAAGACAGCGCATAGCCCTGCTGAAAGATTATATAAATATAGATATAGAGAGCTTCAAGTTATTTGTGCACGACAACCTTTGCGACAGTGAACGGACCCTGAATGCCGGCGACATTGCCGCCATTGAAGAAATTGAGAAGGAATATCTTTCGCCCGACTTTATATACGGTAACAATCCGAAATATACCGTGATAAGGCGTGGACGGATAGACGATGTCGGTAATATGGAAATACGCATGGAACTGAAAAACAACGTTATCAAAAGACTGAACATCGTAGGCGACTATTTTATCACAGGCGACATCGACGGTTCTATTATCAATCCGCTGAGAGGTATGCCGCTGACACGCGAGGCACTGGCTTCCGCCCTGCCCCTCCATACGGAGAATACAATAATGAACCTCAGACGCGAAGACCTCATAAAACTTCTGACTGAAAGAAAACAATAACGAAGTTAACGGCTTCATAACCTTAATAAACAAAAAGCAATGGAAAACAAAAGAACATGCCTTTACGACAAGCACGTGGCGCAAGGAGCACAGATAAGTCCTTTCGGAGGATTTGACATGCCGATACAATATACAGACATAAAAGACGAGCACAACGCAGTGCGCACAGCATGCGGCGTGTTCGACGTGTCGCACATGGGCGAAGTGACGGTGCGGGGCACCGATGCCGAACGTTATGTAAACCACATTTTCACCAATGACGTGACAGGTCTCCCGACAGGAAAAATTCTTTACGGCATGATGTTGTATGAAGACGGCGGAACGGTGGACGACCTGCTTGTATACAAGATGGGAGAAAACGACTTCTTCCTTGTGATAAATGCAGCCAACATCGACAAAGACTGGGAATGGATGCAGCGTCAGTCTGTCGGCTTCGACATAGACATGCGCAACGTATCCGAGGCATACGGGCAAATAGCCATACAGGGACCGCAGGCAGAAAGCGTGACGGAACAGGTGCTCGCCCTGCCGTGTGCCGAAATGACTTTTTATACATGCAAAGTTATCAGTTCTTCATCAGACATCATAATCAGCCGCACCGGATATACGGGCGAAGACGGCTTTGAGATATACGGTTCGCACGACACCATACGTACACTGTGGGACAAGCTCATGGACAGCGGGCGGTGCAAGCCATGCGGTTTGGGATGCCGCGACACACTGCGCTTCGAAGTGGGACTGCCGCTATACGGCGATGAACTGTCCGCCGAAATATCTCCGCTAATGGCAGGACTCGGGATGTTCTGCAAACTCGACAAGCCCGAATTTATAGGGCGCGAGGCACTGCTGAAACAAAAGGCGGAAGGTGTTAGCCACAAGCTTGTAGGCATAGAACTGACAGACAAGGCTATTCCGCGCCACGGATATACGGTGTTGAAAGACGGCGGGAAGATAGGCGAAGTGACAACTGGATATCATACCATTTCGACAGACAAGAGCGTGTGCATGGCACTGATAGACGCAACGCATGCCACTCTCGGCACACCGGTGGAGATACAAATACGCAAGAAAACATTTAAAGGCACGGTGGTGAAGAAAAGGTTTTATGAAAAACACTACAAAAAATAGCAGCTGGAGCATTTACCGATAAATACACAGACTGATACAGTCACCGTATTAATAATATGAATGACTGTATATCATATTTACCTTAATAAAATAAAGAACTTAAATATCTATAAACTAAAAAGCAAACCTATGGCAAAAGTTATTGAAGGACTCTATTACTCGGAGTCACACGAATATGTGAGAGTGGAAGACGGTTTCGGTTATATCGGCATTACGGACTATGCCCAGCATGCGCTCGGCAACGTTGTTTATGTAGACATGCCAGAGGCTGACGATGAAGTGACGGCAGGCGAAGAATTCGGAGCTGTGGAAAGCGTAAAGGCTGCAAGCGACCTTAACTCTCCGGTAAGCGGAACCGTAACGGAAATAAACGAAGCCCTTGAAGACAATCCGGAACTGATAAACCAAGATGCTTTTGCAAACTGGATTATAAAAGTAGAGATGTCCGACGCGTCTGAACTCGGCAGTCTCATGGATGCAAAGGCATACGAGGAGTTTTGCAAAGAACAGGAATAATAGTATGCAATCTATAATTCGTAACAGCTGATCATCGACATGCACAATTATGAATTATAAATTATAAACTGTAACTTATGAATTATAAGTATTTTCCACATACGAAGTCCGACCTTCTGGCAATGTTTGACAAGATTGGTGTGAAATCGCTTGAAGACCTATATGCCGAAGTGCCGGACAGCATACGCTTCAAAGGCGCCTATGAACTGCCGGAGGCAATGAGCGAGCTGGAAGTGCGCAGGATGTTCTCCGAACTCGGCTCGCAGAACAGGCAGCTTACATGCTTTGCCGGCGCAGGAGTATACGACCGCTACACACCAGCCGTTGTACGGGAAGTTGTACGCCGTTCGGAATTCCTTACATCATATACCCCGTATCAGGCGGAGATTTCTCAGGGTACGCTTCATTACATATTCGAATATCAGTCCATGATGGCAGAACTTACCGGAATGGACATATCCAACGCCTCGCTCTACGACGGCAGCACGGCTACAGCTGAGGCTGTGCTCATGACGGTGGCAGCGGCAAAAAAATGCAGAACGGTTCTTGTGTCTTCCACCGTAGACCCGAAAATACTTGACGTGGTACGCACATACGCACACTTTCAGGACATTGAAATAAAGATGATAGATGCTGTCGGCGGTGCAACGGACAAGGAAGATTTTGAAAGAAAGATTGCCGAAGGGGGCGTTGCCGGAGTGGTTGTACAACAACCAAACTATTACGGTATAATCGAGGACTATGAAGGATATGCCGACAAGGCACATGCCAACAAGGCCCTTCTTATAATAAACAGCGTGGCGGCAGACCTTGCCGTGCTCAAAACACCCGGCGAATGGGGTGCAGACATAGCCGTCGGCGACGGACAGAGCCTCGGCATACCCATGGCTTTCGGCGGTCCATACGTGGGATATATGTGCTGCAGGGAAAAGCTTATACGAAAAATGCCGGGACGCATCGTCGGAATGACGCGCGACAACCGCGGACAACGGGCTTTTGTTCTCACGCTTCAGGCACGCGAACAGCACATACGCCGGCAGAAGGCAACATCGAACATCTGCTCAAACGAAAGTCTCATGGCTTTGTTCGTAACCGTATATATGTCACTCATGGGCAGGCAGGGACTGCGCGAGGCGGCGGAACTGTCTTATGCGGGAGCACACTATATGTATGACAGGCTTATCTCAACAGGCAAGTTCACTCCGGCATACAACCAACCGTTCTTCAATGAGTTCTGCGTAAAATACAACGGCGACACAGATGCCCTGCAAGAACATCTCATCAACGAAGGATTTTTCGGAGGCATAAAAGTGGCGGACGACACAATAATGTTTGCCGTAACGGAAAAACGGACAAAAGAGGAAATCGACAGACTTGTAAGTTTAATCTGAGGACATAAGTCTCAAGACACTATAAACTTATAACCTATTAACCTTATAATAAATGAACAACAAACTATACGGAAATCTGATATTCGAGCTTTCAAAAGAAGGACGCCGCGGATACTCACTGCCTGCAAACCGTTTCGGGAACTACTCTGTTCCTAAAGAGTTGCAGCGCAAGAAAGAAGCCCTGCTGCCGGAGTGTGATGAACTGACTGTTGTTAGACACTATACCAACCACAGTTCAAACAACTTCGGCGTGAACAACGGTTTCTATCCGCTTGGAAGCTGTACTATGAAATACAATCCGGCTATTGACGAGGAAATGTCAGACATGCCAGAGTTCTCAAACCTGCATCCCCTGCAGCCACGTCACACCGTTGCCGGTGCCGAGGCAGTATGCAGCCTGTTGTCAAAATCCCTACAGGAAATCACTGGCATGGAGGCTTTCACGCTCAAACCATACGCCGGAGCGCACGGCGAACTTACCGGGCTGATGATAATCAAGGCTTATCACGAAAGCCGCGGAGACATAAAACGTACAAAGGTGATTGTCCCCGACTCGGCACACGGCACCAACCCTGCATCGGCAGCGGTATGTGGTCTGAGCGTTGTCGAAGTGAAAAGCCGTGCCGACGGCACCGTGGATGTCGATGACCTGCGCAGCATTCTCGATGATACCGTGGCGGCAATGATGATGACAAACCCGAACACACTTGGGCTTTTCGAAAAGAGTATTCCTGAAATAGCCGAACTTGTACACAGCCATGGAGCATTGATGTATTACGACGGCGCAAACCTCAATCCCATGCTCGGTGCATGCCGTCCTGGCGATATGGGATTCGACGTTATGCACATAAACCTGCACAAGACATTCGCAACGCCACATGGCGGCGGCGGTCCCGGTGCAGGTCCGGTAGGAGTACGCAAGGGACTTGAACCGTTTTTCCCGACGGTAAGCCCCTATCATGGTAATTTTGCCGTAGCAATGCGCGCATACGCATACATCCTGAGCCTCGGAAAAGAAAACATCAAAATGGTCGGTCCGCTTGCGACACTCAACGCAAACTACATAAAAGAGGCGTTGAAAGATATATATGAACTGCCTATAGACGGGCTTTGCAAACATGAGTTCGTCTTCAACGGACTGAAAGACAAATCCACCGGAGTAACGACCATGGATGTTGCCAAACGTCTGCTCGACTATGGATATCACGCTCCGACAATATATTTCCCGCTCTTATTTCACGAAAGTCTCATGATAGAACCTGCCGAGAATGAGAGCAAGGAGACAATGGACGGTTTCATTGAAGTGATGCGGCGCATTGCAGAAGAGGCAAAGACCGAGCCTGACACAGTAAAAAATGCTCCGCACAATACACCCATAGGACGTGTGGACGATGTACTGGCAGCCAAACACCCTATTGTTACATACAGGCAGATGTGCAACGACAAGCAGGAACAATTACCATGAAAGCGACAGACCTCATAATCATTGGCAGCGGTCCTGGAGGATACCGGGCAGCCGAATATGCTGCAAAGCACGGCTTGCAAGTGCTCATCATTGAAGAGAACGAAGCGGGAGGGACCTGTCTCAACCGAGGTTGCATACCGACAAAGACACTCTGTCGTAACGCGGAAATAACAGACACACTGCGGGATGCCGATAAATCCGGACTGAGAAACCTTAGTTATGGCATTGACTTCAGCCTCATAAAGGAACGGCAAATAACTGTCATCGAACAGCTTCGCAACGGCGTTGAATATCTGATGTCCCAACCGGGGATAACATTTGTGCACGGCAGGGGCAGCTTTAAAGATGCCGGGACTGTGGTTGTCGGCAGCGAAGAATATACGGCACGCAACATCATCATTGCCACAGGGGCTGTTCCAAAAATGCCGCACATATCTTCGTTTGACGCCGATGCAGTCATTACGTCGGATGATTTGCTTTTGACGGACCACATCCCACAACGCCTTTGCATTATAGGAGCTGGTGTCATCGGAATGGAATTTGCATCAATATTCTCGTCTTTCGGCAGCGAAGTCACCGTAATAGAATACATGAAAGAGTGTCTTCCCGTGCTCGACAGCGATGTGGCTGCACGTCTGCGGAAAGTTTTGACACGCAAAGGAATAAAATTCTACATGCAGTCAGCAGTGACATCTGTATCCAGAGGCTGCGTTACTTTTGAGAAAAAAGGCAAGCCGCAGACAATAGAGGCGGACGCAATACTCATTGCCACGGGACGCCGTCCCAACATAGGTGGACTAAACCTTGATGCAAGCGGTGTAGAATATGATGCCGGAGGAATAATAACCGACGGAAACATGAGGACAAACGTGGCTGGAATATATGCTGTCGGCGACGTAAACAACCGCTGCATGCTTGCCCACGCTGCCACGATGCAGGGCATACGCGCCGTAAATACAATTCTCGGAAAGGCAGACGGCATACGATTTGACATCATGCCGTCCGCCATATTTACAAATCCGGAGGCTGCTTCAGTCGGTATGAGTGAAGACAGTTGCAAGTCTTCCGGCATGGAGTATAAGTGTCATAAGGCTTATCATCGTGCCAACGGCAAGGCACTCGCCATGAACGAACCGGAGGGAATGGTGAAGCTGTTAGCAGACAACAGCGGAAAAATAATAGGATGCCATGCCTTCGGTGCCCATTCTGCCGACATTGTGCAGGAGATAAGCGTGCTTATGTGCCGCAACACCACCGTTGCCCAACTAAAAGACATGATACATGCCCACCCTACCGTTAACGAGATGTTGCAGGAGGCGGCAGAGGCACTCGATATGAATTAACATCCGGGACAGAAACTGCCAATAAAATGTATAAGGCAGCTGCGTAACCAAGTCATACACAACTGCCTTATTTTTATATTGTCCGAAAACAGAACATCGAAATCAATATATGCTTTCCCAAAGTTTCACCAAGCGTATAGTCCTTTTGAACTGCAAGACATTCTTCGCCATTGTATTCATGCACTAATATCTTAGATCTATACAATTTGTCAGAACAAAAATACGCAACTCCTTGTACATTCAAGTATATAGTTGCGTATAATTATTAGATAAACATCTGTATGTTTTCAGGCACAATATTACTGTATGCCCTTCTCGCGCAGCCGTTGCTGCCACTTCCACGCTGTGAGCAATGTTTCATCCAAACCGGCTTCTGCTTTCCAGCCAAGCACATTATTGGCACGGTCAGGATTTGCCCATATCTTCTCGATATCGCCTTCCCGGCGTGGTGCATACGTCCAGTTGAGCTTTACACCGGTAACGCGCTCAAAACTCTCAACCACTTCAAGCGTGCTCACTCCGTTTCCCGTACCTATATTAAAATACTCCAACGCATCTGAACCTTCGTTGTCAAGTATGCGCTCCATTGCCTTCACATGTGCCTTTGCCAAGTCGACGACATATATATAGTCGCGCATGCACGTGCCGTCAGGAGTGTCATAGTCGTTGCCGAAAATCTTCAGTTGCTCACGAATACCCATTGCCGTCTGGGTTACAAAAGGTATGAGGTTCATCGGAACACCGTTAGGCAACTCGCCGATAAGTGCAGAGGGATGAGCGCCAATAGGATTGAAATAACGAAGAATTACTGACTTCACCGGTGCACCGCTATATATATAATCACTTATTATCTCTTCATTTATCTGCTTTGTATTGCCATAAGGACTGAGTGCCTTCTGTATAGGAGAGTTCTCGGTGACAGGAAGGTTTTCTGCCGTAGGCTGCCCGTAGACAGTACAGCTTGAAGAGAAAATTATACCCTTGACATTGTATTTGGGCATAAGCTCAAGCAGATTAAGAAGGCTCGTGATATTGTTACGGTAATACAACAACGGTTTCTCCACGCTCTCCCCTACTGCCTTGCTTGCCGCAAAATGTATTATTCCACATATACCAGGATATTTGGCAAATACATTTTCCATACCTGAAAAGTCACAACAGTCAACATGCTCAAATGCCGGACGTATGCCGGTAATCTGTTCTATGCCGTCAAGCACCTGCATATTGGAGTTTGAAAGGTTGTCTACTATAACCACCTCGTATCCCGCCTGCTGCAGTTCGACCGTGGTATGAGAACCTATAAAGCCGGTTCCTCCGGTTACCAATATAGTCTTTTTCATAATGAAACAAATTGTAAATGAATAATTGAATAAAATAAGGGTGTGCCAAAATACTTCAACACACCCTTATTGAGCCGATATCAATCAAGACCGAATAAAAGCTTCAAGCCGCCGTCGACACCAGAGAAGCCCATGAAAGCAAGGCTGAGCAGACCGGCAGTCACCAAGACAATTGCCACGCCGCTCATTCCCTTAGGAACCTTCACCATTGCCAACTGTTCGCGCAATCCGGCAAAGACAGTGAGCGCCAGCGCGAAGCCAATTGCCGTTGAGAATGCATATACAACGCTCTGTACAAGGGAGAACTCTTTCTGAATTACAAGAATTGCAACACCGAGAACGGCACAGTTTGTTGTTATAAGAGGCAGAAAAATACCCAATGCCTGATACAGCGCCGGCGATGTCTTCTTCATAATAATCTCAACCATCTGCACAAGGGCGGCAATGACAAGAATAAATGTTATTGTCTGAAGATATCCCAAACCGAAAACATTCAGGACGTATGTCTGTACCAGCCAGGTCACAATTGTAGCAAGAGTAAGCACAAAAGCAACTGCCGCTCCCATGCCCAACGATGTTGAAACTTTCTGCGAAACACCAAGAAACGGACAGATACCAAGGAATTGTGATAACACAATGTTATTCACAAATATTGCCGATATAAATATAAGTATGTATTCCATAACTATGCTTTCTTAAATTTATTTACTATTGCAATGAGATAACCAAGCGTTATAAACGCTCCCGGAGGCAAAACAAACAGCAACATGTTGCATGTTTCCGGCAACAACACAACGCCAAAGAGCGAGCCTGCACCAAGAAGTTCACGCACCGAGCCAAGCAGAGTAAGACCAAGGGTAAAGCCAAGACCTATACCGACACCGTCGAAAAGGCTTGCCACAGGACCGTTCTTACATGCAAAAGCCTCAGCGCGTCCGAGGATAATACAGTTTACAACGATAAGAGGAATGAACAATCCCAACGTTGCATATACTTCTGGAACAAACGCCTGCATCACCATTTGCAGTATTGTAACAAACGATGCAATGACAACGATGAACACAGGAATACGCACCTTGTCAGGTGTGATATTCTTTATCAGTGATATTACAATGTTTGAACATATAAGAACGAACATGGTGGCAAGTCCCATGGACATACCGTTCATGGCAGAAGTTGTCGTCGCCAGCGTAGGGCACATACCCAAAAGAAGAACAAATGTAGGGTTCTCCTTTACAATGCCGTTAAATAATATCTTTATATAATTCATAATCTGTAGTGTTTAATTATTTTTCTACATGTTTTGTCGCACCGCTATTGGCATCGGCAGGCGTGTTCTTATAGGCATTATATGCCTGATTGACAGCAAGAAGGAATGCACGGCTCGTGATGGTAGAGGCTGTTATCGCGTCCACGCTGCCGCCGTCCTTGCTTACCGTAAGATTATCGGTTGCTGGATTCTTGCCAATAATATCGCCCTTGCCGCCTTTCTGGAACCACTGGTCTGCCTTCGCACCCAGTCCCGGTGTTTCCGAATGCTGCAATATGGTATATCCGAGTACGGTTCCCTCCGCATTAAGACCAACCAAGACCTTTACATCTCCTCCAAAGCCGCCGGTTGTACTTTCAACCGCCGCACCCAGATAGTTATGCTGACTGTCCTCTGCATGGTGGAGAACAAAGACAACCTCCTTGCCGCTGATATCCTGCTTGACTGTATCTGTCTTTGTCACCGTAAGCTCGCCTCCGCCCATAACGGTCTTTATTCCGTCTGAAAGCGCTTTCTCTGCCTGAGCCTTAACCGGACCTTCTGTTACGTGGTTTACATAAGCAAGAATACCTCCTGTGATAAGAGCAACGCCAACAAGAACAAGTACCATGTTGGTTATTGTAGATTCTAACTTCTTCATTTCTTTGCCTCCTTCTTAACTTCACCAAAACGCTTTGGCTTAACATAAGTATTAATCAATGGTGTAAACGCGTTCATTATCAATATTGCAAACGACATGCCTTCGGGATATGCTCCCCAGTTACGTATCACAACCGTCAACACACCTATCGATACACCATATATGAGCTGTCCCTTGCCAGTCATAGGCGACGTAACATAGTCGGTTGCCATGAATATCGCACCGAGCATCAGACCACCGCTAAACAACACCGATACAGGATTAGAATAAACCGGATTTGCAACATTCAGCAAGCCACTGAAAACAAATACAGTAGCAAGGATGCTCACTGGAATATGCCATGTGATAATTTTCTTCCATAACATATAAACAAGACCGAGAAGCAACGCCAGGGCACAAATCTCACCTATCGTACCGGCACCGTTGTTTATTCCTGGATTGCCAAGAAGCAATGACATGGAATCAGGCAGCTTGTCCAAGACAGAAGCGTCACCACTCTTTATTGCTTCTTTCATGACACTGAGAGGTGTCGCTGCCGTCTCTGCGTCAAGATACTTTGTCAGCTGTCCGGTAACAGGCCATGACGTCATCTGCACCGGGAAAGAAACCAAAAGGAAGCAACGGCCCACCAACGCGGGATTGAAAGGATTGCATCCAAGACCACCAAACGACATCTTGCCTACTCCTATTGCCACCAATGCACCGATGAGAATAATCCACACAGGAAGATTTGACGGAAGATTAAAGCCAAGCAACAATCCTGTAAGAATAGCCGAACCGTCTGTTATGGAAGGTTCCTTACCCATAAGATACTTTGTTATTGCCCACTCAAAAAACACACATGCAGCAATGCTCGAAGCACAAACAACCACAGAGCCGAGTCCGAAATACCAGAAAGAAACAAGCAATGCAGGTATCAGCGCAATTATTACGCCGTACATATTGCGTTCTACGCTGTCATTTCCATGTGCATGTGGAGATAATGATACTATTAACTTATTCATTTTTTTACTTTTAATCTATTGATTTTCTTTTATAAGCCACACACTTATTTCTTTGCATTGCGTGCCCTTATTATACCCATTACCGTGCTCTTTCCGAGACGTATGTTGTCAAGCATAGGACGGTGTGCCGGACATGTAAACTGGCATGAGCCGCACTCTATACATGATGTGATGTCTTCCTTTTCCACTCTTTCCCAATCATGGAGAGAAGAAGCCGTAGCCAGAAGGAATGGCTCAAGCCCCATAGGACATGCGCTCACACACTTGGCACAGCGTATACACGGCTGCGGTGCCTTGCGTTTGGCATCATCATCAGTGAGAATAGTGATGCTGTTAGTACCCTTGCATACAGGCACATCTATATTATTAAGAGCCTTACCCATCATCGGACCGCCTGCAAGCACCTTGTTATCGCCCTCGGGCATACCGCCGCAAACATCTATCAGGTCACGCATCGGAGTACCCATACGTACAAGATAGTTACCGGGGTTCTTAAGCTTCTTTCCTGTAACAGTGGTATAACGCTCAAACAAAGGCTTGCGCTTCATAACTGCCTGATAAACAGCATACGCTGTACCTACATTCTGAACAATCGCTCCAACATTGACAGGTATGGCGGGAGGAGCAGGAACCTGACGCCTGATGACAGCGTCCACAAGCTGCTTTTCACCTCCCTGCGGATACTTCTGTGCCAGCGGGACAATCTCTATATCAGGATTTCCTGCCGTTTTTTCAGTGAGGAGCTTTATCGCAGCAGGCTTGTTTTCCTCAATGCCGATATAGCCCTTGGTAACCTTCGATGCCTTCATAAGCAGTTCGAGACCAACAAGTATTTCATCTGCATGTTCAAGCATAAGCCTGTAATCGGATGTAATATACGGCTCACACTCAACACCGTTTATTATAACACACTCTGCCTTTGCCGTGGGCGGCGGGCAAAGCTTGATGAATGTCGGGAAGCCGGCACCACCCATACCCGTAACACCTGCTATCTTTATACGCTCCACAATCTCCTCCGGCGTAAGCTCCGGATGTGCAGAAAGTGTTTCAAGCTTATCCGAACGGTCTATCGTCTCTTCCCATTCATCACCTTCCACATTAATTATAATGGCGGGCTGGCGATATCCTGTTGCGTCAAAAACGGTGTCTATTTTAAATACCGTACCGGAAACAGAAGAATATACAGGAGCAGAAACAAATCCCCCAGCCTCTGCAATCATCGTCCCGACCTTTACCTTGTCGCCTTTCTTGACAACGGGTTTTGCCGGAGCACCGATGTGTTGTGAAAGCGGAAATACAGCCTGCTTAGGCAAAGCAGCCACTTGCGTTACGGCATCATCGGTAAGTTTGTTCTCTTCCGGATGCACACCACCTATTCTGAATGTTCTTAGTTTCATGCTTCTGTCTCCTTTTTATTTGGTTCAACACTTGCCTTTGCAGGCTCAGTCTTTACCTCCTCACCGGCAACCGGAGCATCAGCCTTCGGCTTGCGGGGAGGGAAGTTAACGGCTACAATCGCATTGGTAGGACATACGGCCTCGCACTTGCGACAGAGCCTACATTTATTGAAATCTATATAAGATAGATTGTTCACTATTGTAATTGCATCGAACTGACATTCTTTCGCACACTTGCCGCAACCGATACAAGCAGCCTTACATGCCTTCATGGCAACAGCCCCCTTGTCCTTGTTTACACATCTTACATAGACACGGCGGTTCTTCGGTCCTTTCTTGCGCAGCTCGATGATATGGCGCGGACATGCACTTACACATGCACCACACGATGTACATTTGTCTTCATCAACCTCAGGCAGACCCGTCTCCTCGTTCATGTGTATGGCATCAAACTTACATGCATTGACACAGTCGCCGCAGCCAAGGCATCCGAAACCACATGCCGTCTCACCGGCACCGCAGGCATTCATCGCCGTACATGTACGCAGTCCGCCATACTCGGTTGTCCTTGGACGCAGTTCGCACGTTCCGTTACAGCGCACCACCGCAACCATAGGCTCGGTATTTGCCATAGCCATGCCTAACAGGTCTGCAACCTTTCCCATAGTCTCTGCACCGCCCACCGGACAGTTAAGACCTTCAAGCGAACCTTTATCGGCAGCCTTTACCAAGGCATCAGCCATACCGGAACAGCCGGGATAGCCGCAACCACCACAATTTGCACCAGGCAAAGCCTCAAGGACAGCGCCCAGACGCGGGTCTTCATAAACAGCAAACTTCTTTGAGCATACGTATAGTATCACTGCTGCCACCAGTGCTATACCTCCCAATACGATTACTGCACTTAAAATAAAATCCATAATTTGTATTTGTTTTAGTTATTGTTTTTATATATCATATATTTCTCTCTATCGTGAAAGATATTCTTTTGCGTATCTTATCTCTCAGGAAATAAAGCAGCACAAAATAAGGAACAAGCGAAAAAAGGCACGACAATGCTGCCACAAGCTCGTTACCCGAAACGGCAAGAACGGCAAAGAGAACTGTCACCAATATAATAAAAGGTAATATAAAACTGAGTGCCACTGCAAACCATCCCGTGTTTTCAGAAGCAACGACCAGCACCTCATCACCGACATTCAGTCCGGACATACCGGCACCGTACACGTCCACAGTCTTATCCTTTTTATCTGAAGCATGGCAATGTCCGGCAACCTTACACGAAACACATGCAGACGTCTGGACGATACGTACCTTTATACAATCGCCCCCTACCGACTCTACCACACCTGAATGCTTTATTGTTGTATTCATGTTTTTCAT
>ERZ840371.591-NODE-591-length-43599-cov-7.473475_pt1 | contig 43599 bp, 36 predicted proteins | sample MGYA00519937_ERZ840371 | MGnify/ENA primary metagenome ERZ840371 (study PRJEB31850, sample SAMEA3708873) | human gut metagenome | biome: human gut; feature: human-associated habitat; material: faeces | place: China | collected 2014 ... | reverse complement strand
ACTGCGCTTCGTCGGAGTTCTACAAGGACGGCGTTTACGACTACACCAAGTTCGAGGGCGAGAAGGGCGCCAAGCGTACGTCGAAGGAGCAGGTGGAGTACCTGAAGGGACTCGTCGCCAAATACCCCATCGACTCGATCGAGGACGGCATGTCGGAGAACGACTGGGAAGGCTGGCAGATGCTGACCGCCGAGATCGGCGACAAGTGCCAGCTCGTGGGCGATGACCTGTTCGTCACCAACGTGGACTTCCTGAAGAAGGGTATCGAAATGGGCTGCGCCAACTCGATCCTGATCAAGGTAAACCAGATCGGTACGCTGACCGAGACGCTCGATGCCATCGAGATGGCTCACCGCGCCGGCTATACGTCGGTGACGTCGCACCGTTCGGGCGAGACCGAGGATTCGACCATCGCCGACATCGCCGTGGCTACGAACTCTGGTCAGATCAAGACCGGTTCGGCTTCGCGTTCGGACCGTATGGCCAAGTACAACCAGCTGCTCCGCATCGAGGAGGAACTCGGCGACGAGGCCATCTACGGCTACACGAAGATCTACCGCAAGTAATTTGCTGCCGGAATATAAAGAGAACCGGATGCCGCGAGGCGTCCGGTTTTTTTATGATACAGCCCCGGGAACCGGAGCGCGGAGGCGATGTCGCCCGACGGATTCGTATCGCATGTTCCGTGTCGGCCAATTGAGCTGTCTGCACATGCCAACGAAAAAAGGTCTTCGCAAGAAGACCTTTTCGGGTGGAAGAAGGGGCTCGAACCTATGATTATTTACCTCTATATATCAATGTGTTGTAGCTGATTTTCGTTGTTGGGTCACTGATTTGTTGGAGTAATTTTACGTCCCAATACTTTCCCTTGCTACAAAGCAAAGATACGTTATATGTTTCTCATCTCAAAATAAGATCCAATAAATTTGATATCCGATTCTTGGATGCGTCGACCATTGGGGATAGTCGCAGGACGACCAGCTCCTTACATTTGCAGATGTAGTGCAGATAGCTGGCAAGAAGCGTCGTAAGGGCCGACTTGCCGACACCTCCCTTCTGATTGCAGATGGAGATGTTCCAGGAACCGGATGTTTGTTGATCGGAAGTTTTCATCGTTTGAAGAATTGAGGAGTTAATGATCTGTCGTGTTGGATTTTCATCTCTATATCCATGAATGTGCATGAATCTCCTTTTGAATGGATATTTCCAGAATTCCAGAAATCTGTAAATATTTATTTGGAGAAATCTCTTTTTAATCGAATATCCATGCTATCATGTGTTGGTTTGAATCCATCTGCCCGCAAGGTAATGCGGTTTTGGAAGATTGGTTCCGAGTGTCCTCCGTAGGCCTTGCATGGCCGACAAGAGCACTTTTTAATCCCTGAAGATCATCGTAATATTGCAGCGGAGAATCCGCCTGAGATTTTTCGTTCCGGAGCTGCTTTTTCGGGAGAGGAATTGTCCTCTACGGATGCCGAAACTGTACCCGTCGCCTGACGGGAGCGAGGTGTACCTTTGTCCGACAACCGGCGGTTTGTCCGACAAAGGTCCTCGCTCTGCGAGGCGGGTGGTGTTCTCCCAAGTCGAACCCCAAATCTTCCATTGAATGACCCGTCAGAGAAAATGCAACACTCAAGTCTCGCCCCCGAGTTATAAATACTCGTTCCGTCTCAACGAGGAGCAGGAGATCCGCTTCCGGCAGATGCTTGCAGCCGCCGGATTGGAGCACAACCGCAGTCGGTTCATCGTCAAACGACTCTTTGCCGAGCGCTTCGAAGTCATCCGCCGTGACCCTTCAAAGGTGGAGTTTCTGACACGTCTCAACGACCTTTACTTCCAGTTTCAGCGCGTTGGGAACAACTACAACCAGGTGGTTCGGGCCATCAACAGCCACTTCTCCAATGTCTCGATTCCCCGCCAGATCACTGCGTTGGAACAGCATACCCGCGAACTGAAAGTGTTGAGTATAGAGATTCTTAATCTTACCAAACAGGCCGAAGGATGGTTGCGAATATAAGAACGGGAGCAACCGTCGGCGGAGCCATCCGCTACAACGAGGAGAAGGTTAACCGCGGGCAGGCCGAGGTGCTTTTCTGGCATCGGATGCTTGATCCGTTCGATACCGCAGGCCGCATGAGCCACGAGCGGTGCATGGCCAGCTTCGAACCCTTTCTGCAGGCCAACCGACGAACGACCAACACGGTCTTCCATGTCTCGCTGAACCCCTCGCCCGAGGACTGTCTGACCGATGAGCAACTGGGCGAGATCGCCCGCGAATACATGGAGCGGATGGGATACGGCGAGCAGCCCTACATCGTATTCAAACACCAGGATATTGCCCGCGAGCACCTGCATATCGTGTCGCTTCGTATCGACAGAGAGGGTCGGAAACTGCCCCATGACTTCGAGGCCCGACGTTCCGTAGAGATTACGCGGGACCTTGAGCAAAAATACGGGCTACACCCGAGGGTCAAAGGCGGGAGCTGCAAGACCGGGAGGGATTGTGCAAGGTGGATTATCAGAAGGGCGATGTCAAGCAGCAGGTTTCATCCACCGTAAGGTCTTGCCTGCGGTATTACCGGTGCGCCTCTTTTGGGGAGTGGCGGACGCTGCTCGAAGCCTTCAATGTCTCGGCCGAGGAGCGAACCGGAACTATCGACGGCCGCGATTATGCCGGAATGATTTACGGGGCGCTGACCGATGATGGCTATGGCATCGGGACGCCGTTCAAGTCAAGCCGCATCGGGAAGGATGTCGGATATGAGGCTCTGCAACGCTACTACGAGCGTTCGAAAACTGCCTTGAAGGAGCCCGGAGTACTTGATGAGTTGTGGGAAAAGATTGCGGATGGCATGGCGCGGTGTTCAAACCGGACGGAGTTCTGCGAGCGATTGCACGACAAGGGCGTTGATGCTGTATTCCGCTTCAATGCTGCAGGACGAATCTACGGCGTGACCTTTATCGACCATGAGCAGGGAATCGTAGCCAACGGTTCCTTGTTGGGCCGAAACTTCTCGGCCAATGTTTTCGAGCAGCAGTTTCATGCCGAAGAGAAGGGTGGGCGCGTTTTCCAGGAATCCTCGGGGCAGACGCAATTTTCCTCAAAAGAATCTTTCCGGTCGGGTCAGTCGTTCCATCCGTTGGATGCGGTTCTAGAATTGGCAGATGTGCAGGCTTATGAGGTGGAGCAACAGCGGATCCGGCGTCGAAAACGCCGTCACTTAATATGAAATCTTATATAGATTTTCATGAGATACCTAAAAATATCTATCAAGATATATGTGTTTGTTAGAATTTACTTTGCGAAATAATAACGCTGTTAGTAAATCAAAACATGTAAAAATTTTAAAGTAATTAAATCTTGAATTATATAGTAAAAGGTTATTGTATTTAATATTTTATTAAAAGTGGGTGGCCTACTAAAAAATGAAAAAAGGTGTGAGTCTGCAGATAAATATATTTTACAAAATTTATTGTTGAAAATATCGGATAATGTTGACTGTATTCTTTTTTTTATTATATTTGCAAACGATTGCAAGTGTATGAAACACAAGGGAGCTACAATATTTGACATTTCAAAGAGATTAGGGATATCTGCTTCTACGGTATCCAGAGCACTTAATGGCAGTAAGTTAATATCTGAACAAACTCGGAATAAAGTCATTGAAGAGGCAAAAAAAATAGGCTTTCGCCCTAATCCTTTTGCAGTTGCATTAAAAACAGGTAAGACAAAAACAATCGGAATGATCGTTCCGCTTATTAATAGAAACTATTTTGTTGAAGCAATTGCAGGTGTTGAAGAAACTATATATGCCGCAGATTATGACCTGATTATTGCGTCCTCTGGAAATTTTTATTCAAGAGAAAAAAAGATTGTTGAATCCATGGCTCAAGGCAAAGTTGTTGGTGTAATTGCAGCCGTAGCCGCGGAAACAACGAATTATGACCATTATAAGATTCTGATTGATAATGGTATACCTGTTGTTATGTTTGATAGGCTCATGCCTCTGCCTGGAATGAGCAGTGTTGTACAAGATGATTTCCAAGGTGCATATAATGCTACAAATCATTTAATCCAACAGGGTTGTCGAAAAATATTCCACTATCGGGGCCTTCAAAATGTGTCAATGTGGAACGCTCGTGAGAAAGGGTATCGTCAAGCAATGGCTGATGCTGGAATTGAAATTTCTAAAAATTGGGTTCATACTGCTTTAACGACACCTGAAGAAGGTGCTAAATATGCAGAACGACTTATTTTAAAAGGAACTCTTCCCGATGCAATTTTATTCTCAGGTGATTTTGCAGCTAAAGCTGCAATGGAAGTTTTTGCAGCAAATGGGGTGAATATTCCAAAAGATATTGCGATAGTCGGTTTTGTTAATGAACCGTGGGACAAATATTTGACACCTCCTCTATCCTCCGTTGAACAATTTCCCTATAATATAGGTCGAGAAGCTGGACGGTTAATGTTGAATGCCATCAATGGAGAACCGCCGCAAAAGATTGTATATAATACAGAGCTCATCATTCGAGAATCATCTTTAAAGTATAATAGATAAAAGAATGTTTCACTGTTTTTATTACTAATTTTAGCCTATGGAGAGTTCATCAGATTTCTTTTAAAATTTATTGTTTATTGAATGCAATCGATTGCAAAAAACGGAAATTATGAAAAAAATAGCAACCTGGTTTATTAACTTATACGCCCTTTGGATTGTATTAAGTTTTGTTTTCGGATATTTTTATCCCGGTATTTTCCTTTGGTTTACAAGAGGATCATGGATGACACTTGCATTATCAATAGTAATGCTAAGCATGGGATTGACTCTTAGAATTGAGAATTTCAGTAATTTATTCAAACAACCTAAGACTGTAATTATTGCAGCCATCTCTCAATATACTATCATGCCATTGTCAGGGTGGTTAATCTCTATTATATTAGGGCTACCCAAGGAGTTCGCCGTTGGTCTTATCATTGTGGCATGTTGCCCAGGAGGTACGGCCAGTAATATGATTGCATATATTGGCAGAGCTAACCTCGCTTTATCCGTTGTGTCTACTGCGGTATCTACAATACTAGGGATATTCATGACTCCAATGTTAACCATGTTATTTGCGGGACAAATGGTACCTGTGGACGCGTGGGGAATGTTTTTAAGTGTTGTACAAGTTGTTTTAATTCCAGTGTCGTTAGGCGTAATAATTAATTGGAAATTTCCCAAATTTGTTGAAGCTCTTGGTCAAACAGGACCTGTTATCTCTACATTGGCAATCGTCATGATCTCTGGAGGAATCATCGCTCCCGCTGTAATTGATAATAAGGTGTTGATATTAAATTATGCAGGCAATCTTATTATCGCAGCAACTCTTTTACACTCACTAGGATTTGGCTTAGGATATACTTGGGGACGGATTTTTAAGTTTGACAAAGGAATGTCAAAAGCCATCGCCTGTGAAACAGGAATGCAGAATGGTGGACTTGCTGCTGTTTTAGCAAAAAATAACTTCCCGTTACTTATGCCATTAATTGCAATACCGTCTGTTTTTTGTTCAATAATGCAAACGATTGTAGGAGGTGTGTTGGCAACCATATGGCGATTTAAAAAGGACTAAAATGGCTAATAGACAAAATATATATTACTGGAAATGTGATCGTCCCAATGCTTTTGTGACATTGGGAAAAGAGGATGAGCAAGCAGCTAAAGAATTAATACCCTATATTGAAGCATTGTGTATTGATTTTTTTGGTAATGCCCAATTTGAGATAACAAAAGCATTTGGACAAGGAAATCATCGAAATTTTATTGCTTATAACTCTGGGGAAAAATATTTCATCAGAATCGAAAATAGTAATGATAATGATGAATATATGGTAGTGGAATCAGAAATAATCTCACAGGTCAACGGATTAAGTATTCCAGTGCCACACATTTTTAAGGTTGATTGTTCCCGAAAACAATATCCATTTGCGTATCAAATCATGGAAACCTTAAAAGACCCGGATGTAAATAGCTATTATAAACAAGGAGAACTTGAAACATCTTCCATTATGTTTCAGTTAGGGCGCTATATAGCCATGTGGCAAGATATATCATTCGACGGCTTTGGATTATTTGACAGCAATTATGTATTAAGTGATATGAAATTGAGAGGATTATATCCTCGATATCGTGATTACTACTTTCAAAATCTGGACACCCATCTTAATTTCTTAAAAAATCATGGATTTTTATCTAGTAGATTTGTAGATGAAATTTTCCAGGCCATTATTAATAATAGCGCCTATCTAGATCTAGGGAGAGGATGTCTTGTTCATAAAGACATTGCATTTTGGAATATAATAGGAACTCCTACAAATATTTCTGCTATTATTGATTGGGATGATGCTATCGCAGGGGATCCAACAGATGATATCTCCTTAATGGCATGTTTTCACTCTTGGGAAGAACTTAAACCACTCATAATGGGTTATGAAGATTTCCGAGAGTTACCAGCACACTTTGAAAAACGCTTTTGGCTGCATTTCTTAAGGAATATGATTTTTAAGAGTGTAATTAGAGTCGGAGCTGGGTATTTTAATAAATCAAAAGATTTCTTCCTAATTGGTACATCAAATAGCATGTCAAAAGGTTTGGCTGATTTTACGATGCAGAAGATTAATGATGCATATCAAGGATTGGTAGGTAATAAACAAATAAATGATTTATAATATGAATAATAGAGTATTAGGAAAGGGTTCATGGATCTCGATAGGAGCTCCGATTGTAACAGAGATTGTTGCAAAGTTTGGATTTGATTGGCTTTTGTTTGATATGGAGCATGGCGGAATAAATGAAAGTAACCTTCTTGCAAATATGCATGCTGCCAAGAATTCGGGGGTAAAGGTTATCGTTCGTATTGGAGAATATAGTGCTTCGTTGATTGCTCATGTGCTCGATATTGGCGTAGATGGTATTATGGTACCTCATGTTGAAAGTATAAGTGAAGCGGAGCGTATTGTTAAAGCAATGAATTTTCCGCCAAATGGATTTAGGGGGCTTTCAACATCTACAAGATGCTTTACATATGGATTAGACGCAAGTCAAAAACCGGAAAATATGAGCCAACCTCTTTTCTTGGCGCAGATTGAAAGTTATGAGGGAGTTTGTAATGCCGAGTCAATCGCATCTGTAGAGGGCGTTGATATGCTTTTTGTCGGCCCTAGAGATCTTTCATTTGAATTGTCGATGCGGCATAATTTGCCAACAATAGAGTTTGATGACGCTTTAAAACGGGTTGCACTTGCGGCTAGAAGATCCGGCAAACAAGCAGGAATTTTAATCCGAGATTCTGCAAAAATTGTACAACTTGAGAATTACGGGTATACCGCGTTGGCGCTAGGATCAGATATGGGGGCATTAAAAGCCGGCTTAAAAAATATAGTCAAAAATTTATAAGGAATAATCGTAATCACATAAAAACAAGCATCATGAAACGTATCATCCTAATTGTCTGTGTTATTCTATTGCAGCATGCAACATTCGGTTACTCGCAGACTAATCAAGAGAGTCTTTTTAAGGCATGTGATTCTTTTGCCATGGAACCGCCAATTATAAAAAAAGTCACAGACAAAAAATATACTCGAAAAATTCTAGATTATGGAATGACTATCGGGATTGAGAGAACACCTAAAGGTCGCATTTGGAATTGTTGGGTTGGGGGTGGAGATAATGCTGATGCATTTTTTCTACTCGCATGGAGTGATAATGATGGGAAAAAATGGTCCGATACAAAGTTTGTGATAGATCCTCATAACAACACCCTGCCTTTTAAACGCAGAACTATTGTTGGGCAACTATGGACTGATCCCCTTGGGCGTCTTTGGCTTTTTATGGATCAGGCCATGACCTATTTTGATGGAAGAGCAGGAAACTGGTATTCGATTTGTGAAAATCCTGATGCAGAGGATCCGGTGTGGTCAACTCCTCAATATATAGGATTTGGCTGTTCTCTAAATAAACCAACGGTGATGTCCACAGGAGAATGGGTCCTGCCGGTAAGTTTATGGCCTAGAAGTAGAATGGATATCCTTCTTGAACGAGGATGGACGGCCAATCCTTTACGCGAAGCTCACCACGAGTTAGATTCTGTTCGTGGAGCACATGCATTTGTTTCTACAGATCAAGGGAAAACTTGGGAAGATAGAGGCTTTGTACAATATCCATCGCCTTCATTTGATGAACATCAATTTATTGAATTGCAGGATGGTCGTTGGTGGATGACAGCACGCACCGGTCTTGGTATCTACCAAAGCTTTTCCTCCGATAAAGGTTATTCTTGGAGTGCGCCTGAACTGTATTCAAAACACGTGAATTCTCGTCACTTTATTCGGAGATTAGACTCCGGAGCTCTGTTGTTAGTACGTCATGGAATGCCGGACAAGAAGTTGAAGAAGCGTTCTCATCTTCGGGCATTTTTGTCCTTTGATGAAGGTAAAACATGGCATGGAAATCTGTTGCTTGATGATCGGACTGGGGTTTCATATCCAACCGGTTTTCAGGGTCCAGATGGATATATATACATTTCATATGATCATCAGCGTACACAGCTGGGCGAGATCTATATGGCCAAGTTCTCCGAAGATGATGTCCTGAATGAGAAAATAGTGTCCTCAAAAGGATACCTAAAATATTTGATTTTTAAGCCTGGCCGAGTAAAATATTCGCAAGCAAATATCGAAGCCCGACAAAAAGAAAAGGCTAAACGAAAAAACAAGTAATGTCAACCATCACAAATCGATAACAAATCATACAATGTGACAAATATAACCTAACATGAACTCCTAAATAAACTTAATTATGAATTATCATAAACTATTTCATTGGATTGCATCGGTTGTCCTTGCATTAAGTACGACAATGGTATTTGCGCAAAAAAGCCGTATTGTAAGCGGCATTGTATCTGACCAAAATGGAGCGCCTCTTGCAGGAGTCGCGGTTGTGATTGCAGGTTCACATCAAGGGACAACGACCGGAATGAAAGGCGATTATTCAATTGAAGTTACAGCCGAAGATGTTTTGGTCTTTTCTATGATTGGGTACAAAGAAAAGCAACAACGGGTGGGCGCATATAATAAAATAGATGTTACTTTAGATGAAGATGCAATTCTCATTGAAGGAACTGTTATCACAGCCCTAGGAATTAAACGATCAGAAAAGGCCCTTGGATATTCAGTGTCGAAAGTAAGCAATGAGGCTTTTACAAATTCCGTTTCCAGTAACTGGCTGAATGGCCTTTCTGGAAAGGTCGCTGGTCTGAATTTTAATTCAGCTGCGGCTGGGCCTTCTGGCTCCATTCGAGTAACGTTGAGAGGAGAAAGTTCATTGGATCCTACAAAAAATGAGGCATTATTTGTCATAGACGGTGTCCCTATTACCAATACAATGGTCGGTAACGGAACTGCAGGTTCTGCTTATAACTCTACAAGTGTGGACATGCCTATCGATTATGGAAATGGAGCGAGCGACCTGAATCCGGATGACATAGAATCGGTTACGGTCCTAAAAGGAGCTTCAGCAACAGCATTGTACGGATCCAGAGCCGCGAATGGCGCTATTATCATAACAACAAAATCCGGTAAAACAACGAAAGGTTTCGGAGTAACCATTAACTCCTCATTTACATGGGAAGATCCTGGGTATTGGCCTGATTTTCAGGATAGGTTCGGTGCTGGAAACCGAAATTCTCTGGCGCAAGAGACCGTGTATTCTTATTATAAGATTGCAGAGGAAGGTTTGAGTGCATCCTCAAACCATTATGCATATGGTCCAGAGTTTAAAGGACAACAATTTTATCAATATGGTAATATTGATGAAAATGGTCAGTATTATAAAAGTGAGTGGAAAGCGAGGGATTGGTATAAGGGATTCTATAAAACAGGATTGACCTATATGAACTCTGTTTCTATTGACGGAAGTAACGGGAAAGGAACATCTGGACGTCTTTCGTATTCTGATACCAGAAATGATTGGATAACTCCCAACTCCGGATATGAGCGACAGGTGTTAAGTGCATCGTTTTCTTCTCCGGTAGGAAAATATGTTAACCTCAATGCCAAGGTTACATATAATCGCAAAACAAGCGATAACCTTCCCATGTCTGGATATGGGCGTGCAACCATTCCCGGAGCTTTGGTATGGTCTTCACCCAATATCGATCAAAATTGGTGGCGCAATTACAAGCAGGTAATTGAAAAGTATGACTATACGCGGAATAATGCTTTTTATTCTAATGCAGATAGCCCGTATCTTCAGGCATACGAACAATTAAACACGATGGACAGAGACCACGTTTATGGCACGGCGTCTGTATCCGTGGATATCACTAAGCATTTGAATCTTATGTTGAGAGCGGGTTTGGATTTCAGTTCGGATTTGAGAACTCAACGAAAACCGTGGGGAAGCAAAAGCTATCAATATGGACAATACAAGGAGATGATCATATCGCAACGGGAAGTCAATACCGATTTTTTGCTTAAATACGACAATACTTTTGGGGATTTTACCGTCACAGGAATGTTTGGCGGTAATATCATGAACCAAGGTTACTCTCGTTACTCTCAAACGGCTGTTGCATTGGAAATCCCCGATGAATATACTTTGTCCAACGCGACATCAACCTTGCAAACGAACAGTTGGAGAAGTGAAAAACAAATTAATAGTTTGTACGGTGTAGCGCAAATCGGGTATAAAGATTATGCATATCTTGATCTCACCGGACGCAATGACTGGTCCAGTACATTGGATCCGCGTTGGAACTCCTATTTTTACCCATCTGTAAGTTTGAGTATTTTATTCTCATCAATATTTGACATGGGAAAACATGTCGACATGTTGAAACTTCGTGGTTCGTGGGCAAAAGTAGGAAATGATACGGATGCCTATGCTATAGAAAGTTATTACACCAACAGCAAATTTGGAGGAGGAGTAATCCTACCTACCACTATTTCGTCCGCAGAAATCAAACCGGAAATGACGCGTAGTTGGGAGGTTGGTGTTGAGGGTAAATTCTTTAAGGGGCGTCTTGGATTTGATATCACAGGATATATTTCAGACAGCTATAATCAAATTTTGACTGCACCGGTTGACCCCGCTACCGGATTCTATAATACATTTATTAATGCCGGTCTAATTACCAATAAAGGTCTAGAAATCTCACTAACCGGTCGTCCTGTTTATAATAAAAACTTTAAATGGGATGTTGCCGTAGTATATTCTCGGAACAAAAATGAAGTAGTTGAACTCGCAGAAGGTGTAGATTCCTGGCAGATTGCCAAATTGAATCAAGCACAGGTCCTTGCAATGCCAGGAGGAACGTTAGGTGCCATTTATGGAACTGGCTTTGCCCGTGTACCGGAAGGAACTGTTATCACGATGGAAGATGGCTCCCAAAAGGATATATCAGGAGAGATTCTTTTTGATAAAGAAACAGGTAATCCAGTTGTTGATAAAGCAACAATGAAATATTTGGGAGAGACTCAAAATAAATGGAAAGGCGGCATTACTAATACCATCTCATATCGTAATTTCAGGCTATTCGTTCAAGTTGATGGCGCTTTTGGGGGGCGTGCCTATTCTAATACCGCATCCATTTTATCGATGACAGGTAAATTGAAAAATACATTGGAAGGTCGTTATGACGGAATCATTGGTGATGGTTATTGCTATGACTCATCAACCGGATCCTATTCTAAAAATACGACCGTGTCCAAAAGTATCTCTTATTATTATGACCAGTGGTATGCCCGGGAAAATGTCGAGGCTAATATTTATCGAACAGATTATATCAAGCTTCGAGAAATAAGGTTGGAATACAATTTCCCCTCTAAATTACTTGCAAAAACTAAATTCTTGACAGGAGCCTCAATTGGGTTCTTTGCAACCAATTTAGCTATGTGGACTAATTGGCCTCAATTTGACCCGGAAGTGGCTTGTATGGATGGTTCGAGTATTACAACTGGCCTTGAAGCTGCTTCATTCCCCATGACAAGGTCATATGGCGTCAATCTTAAGTTGAAGTTCTAAAATTCGAAGACTATGAAAACTATGTATAAAATTATATTCTTGATTGTCACTCTGGTGCCTATTCTAACGGGATGTAGCCAGTTTGAAGAAATGAATCACAATCCCAACCAGCAGACATACGGGAAAGCTACCCCATCCAAGTTGATGCAGGATATAATCTATTCCGGCCATTGGACTATTTTCTATAGATCCTGGAGGATAAATAGCCAACTTATGCAGTATTCCATGTATGTGAATGGGCAAGAGTTAACTGCCAACTATGATATACGAGCGACTGAGTCTACTTCAACCTGGGAATATTATTACAGATGGGCTTCCAATGCTGCTCATATGTATGAGATGGCAATTAAAAACGAAGATGAAAATCTCCAGGCTGTTGCGTTGACATTGAAAGTATATATTGCCGAAGTTATAACAGCGTTGTTTGGGGAGGTTCCTTATTCGGAAGCTTTTCAATGGGAAAATGGAATATCGCATCCCAAATATGATACGCAGGAAGAGGTATACACTCAAATGATCAATGAACTAAATAAAGCAAATACGCTCTATAATTTGTCGGGTCAGATGGACTATCCGGAGCGAGATTTACTTTATCAGGGTGATTTCTCGAAATGGCAAAAATTCACAAATTCATTACGCCTGCGACTTTTAATGCGAGTAAGCAAATGTGAAATGGCTGAAATGGATCCCATATTCGAAATTCAGAATATGTTGGATAATCCATCCATATATCCTCTTTTTGCTTCCAATGCAGATGCTGCAATTTTAAAGTACACGGGGGTTAATCCTTTTTATAATGGATTTGGTCCCTCTACAGCGACAGACCCTATGAGTCAGAATAATACCCTTGGGGCAACTCTTGTCGATTTGCTTAACGCGTCTTCTGATCCTCGATTGCCGTACTATGCGAAACCTAAAAATGGAGAATATATTGGGATGGCATCGGGAATGAACAATGACTATATTGCAGAAATGCGTGATATTGCGTGTACTTATGCTTCGTCATTGAGTACTGATACTTCTCCATCGACACTCATGAATTATGCAGAAGTGCTGTTTATCTTGGCAGAGGCCCAATTTCGAGGACTTGTAACAACCGGAACGTCAACGGAAGATCTTTATAATCAAGCGGTAACCGCATCTATTCGGCAATGGACCGGTAATGAGGCTTTTGAGCCTGGTGCTTTTTTACAAAGTCCCAGTAGCGCAGCATATAATGGAACATTGGAACGTATTATGGAGCAGAAATATATTGCGATGTTCCTTGTCGGTTATGAAGCCTGGTGTGATTATAGAAGAACTGGACTACCCGAAATGCCGATAGGTCCGGCAATGGTTAATAAAGATGAATTTGGGAATGTTGTATTACCTACGCGGTTAAGGTATCCTTTGATAACACAAACAACAAACTATGAAAATTGGAAAGCTGCAGTTGCTAGACTGGATACACAAGCTGACGATATGTTGTCAAAGGTTTGGTTTGCTAAAGGGAATAAATATTAAAAATTAATATTATGAAACGTGTTGTTAATATCATTATAGCAAGTATTATTATGCTTGCATCCTGCCAAAAGGCGGAAGATGTTGGAACACCTTATTTTGAAGTGATCGCTCACAACGATTCTGGTGAATTTGTATTGGATAATTCGGCGACATCGCTTTTGGATGGAACAGGATTGACCATATTCGTATATTCTAATCAATCTTGGAATGTATCGTTAACATTTGAAAATGAAACTTCAGATTGGATTTCAATATATCCAGATCATGGAAAAGATGATGGACGTTTCTTTATTAATGTTTCACAGTTAGATTCACCATATCCAAGGACCTGTAATCTTAATATTAGTGATTCTCAAGGAAATATTCTCTTCACAACCCTCGTAACACAAAAAGGAGCCGCACCATATTTAAAATCAAATACCGAATTCTTGAGTTTCGGATGCGATGGCGGAAATTTAAATGTTGAACTTGAAACAAACGTCAGATGGTATGCAGAGGTGTTGCCTAAAACGCCTGGGGAAGATATTTCCTGGTGTCAATTAATCGATAAAGGAGATATTTCCCAGACCATCAAATGTAGTAAAAATACCTCCGGGAAGAAACGTTTTGCAACGATTCGATTTTACATGGAAGATAGTTTGGAGGAATTGTATCTTGATATTCCTCTCACTCAATTGCCTGAATTTAAGTTTGAAACTGCAGAGTTAATTTCCGTATCGGCAGTTTCAGAATTAACCGGTATTATCGAAGAGAATTATAAAATTCAAGGATATGTGATTAATGACCTTACCACAGAGAATATTGCAGATAAAAGACTTGTATATATGCAAGATGATAGCAATAAAGGTATTGTGCTGCAGTTACAAGATGAAAGTGCAAATATTTATTCTGTTAATGACAAATTAACGGTGTGGTTGCCCGGAGCCGTTGTTGAACGAAATGATCTAGGGACAGTTATCACCAATGTGACACAAAATAATCTTTCTGATAATACGACATTGCTTGGAGAGGCTGCAACACCTGTTGAATTAACGGATATTTCTCAGATCAGCAATTATCCGAACACATTGGTTCGACTCAAAGGTGTTTATTTTGCCAATCCAATAGGAACCATTTGCAATGTCGGAACCTGGAAAGAGGGGCATTGTAAGTATGCGCTTACCCCTATACTTGATAAAACGGGGAATATGGCGACCATAAGAACATTGGCATCGTTTACGCAGAAATACGATCAGCAATTATCGCGTAAGGAGTATGATATTGTGGCTATTGTCATGCCAGATAAGGGAGAGATGATGAGAATTAAAGGGGATCCCAATAATTTGAAACGTCTTGTCGGAGAAACCTATACGCATACTTTGCGCATAAGAAGCAGTAAGGATCTTCATGTGTCAGACATTACTCCTGTTTTTACTCCATTTGTTTATTGGCTGGGGATCAATACAAGTGGGGCTAATTGGAATCCGGCTTTTGGTAATGGCTCATTTGATTTATGTGCAGGCATTGTGGGTAAAGAAGAACCCAACAGCAAAGAACGCATTTCATATTGTTTATCGGATATTAGTCAGGAGCCAAGTGATGGTAGTTGTTATAAAGGCTACTCAACCAGTTCTGTATGGGATCCTGGTTATGGAGGGTATTACTATGAACTATCCACATCAACCAAAAGTTGCACAGGCGATATATACTTTTCATTTATAATGGGGAGCTATGGGTCTGCTGCGAGGTATTGGAAAGTCCAATATTGTACTGATGGAGTAACGTGGACTGATTTGCCAAATGGAGAATTTGAATTATGGAACTCTTTATCAAGTGGATCTAGCTCAAAGAGCGATTACTCTAGACTTTATACAATGCCATCATTATGTTTTAAAATTCCTAATTCGGCAGGCTTAGACAACTTGTCAATAAGAATTACGACGCAAGGCCAACCTAATGAACGAAGTGATGGCTCTGGGACTGCAAACGGAGATACTAGTTCAACTGCATTATATTATTTTGCATTTAGCCAATTATAGCATGAGATCTATGATAAATTTTTGTTTGTCAATCTGTGCAGCTGCCATTATTGGCAGCTGCACAAAAGAAAATATTGATTCCGGAAAAACTCTCCCCTCGTCCAAAATCGCCGATATAACGGAATATGCTATTCATAAAAACGGGGAAGACTGGGCGGATGCTTTTGAGATTGCATTAACAGAAAGAGACACAATCTTTGTCCCTCAAGGTGAATACAAGTGTTCGGAGATCAGAGTTCCTTCTGGAAAGACAATTATTGGTAGCGGGAATAAAACGGTGTTTACACCTTTGGGCACTCGTTTATTTATAATTGAAGGCGTCAAACATGAAGGAGTTGAAATATCATCTGATATTTCGGATTATACCAATAAAATTTACCTAAAACAACACTTGGATCTTCAGCCGGGAGATGATATACTAATTCAGTCTCAACGGAATTCAATGTTACGAGAAGGAATTGCCGGTGTAAATTATGATATAGACTGGGTGTTGGGTCGGACTCGTAAGTCTAGTGTTTTTTTTGGTGAATTTGACGAAGTCCTATCAATATCTGGGAATAGCCTCACAACAAAGAATAATCGTATTTTCCCTTCATATTTCAAGGATAATAGTCGTGAGCCAGTACCCCCAACAGATGGATTCATAGAAAGAAATGCTACAACTGTCCATAAGATAGATATGATATCAGATGTACATCTCAATAAATTTAGAATTATAGGTACAAGTCAGTGCTATCAGGTTTTATATATCAGATATGCAAAAAACTGCTCCGTAGAATCTGTTGAATATAATTCTTCTGTCGAGACATTTGATAAATCCGGTAATACATCTTTATCTGTTATATATTGTGCATATAGCAGAGGAATCAAGATAACAGATTGCCATTCCAATTTTTCAGAAGATTTAATTAAGATTCTGCATTCAAAGGAAAAAGCATATGTGAATTACTCTATATATAATATATTTAAGGTTATGTCTTGTTGGGATTCTGGATTCGAATCTTGTTCGTCCAATGGGGCTACACACGCATTCAATATTACAAGAAGTAACTCTGCAGACGGTATAAGTTCTGGCAATTGCTATGTTAGAAATTGCACTGCAAGCAACAATGTATGGGGCGGAATTAAAGTTGTTCAGGGTTGTTGGAATTCAGAAATTGTCGGGAATACTATTTATTCAAGTCCACAAGGAATTGTTTGTGCTGGGCGGTCAGCTTTGATCAAAGGTAATATAATCAAAACAACCTATCCTTTTACAACAAATTTCTATTATACTCATATCAAATCTACACAAACAACAGATAATGGGAAAATTGAAGTTTATTGGGGTGGAACTGCCGGTATCATGCTAAATGAGGGGTATAGTTGTGGATCCAAAGAAAGTCCCACAGTTGTAGAGAATAATGAGATAGACGGATTTTACACAGGATTGTCTGTTCGTGATGGGTATGAAAATAAAAATATTTTTGAAGAAGGATATATGTTATTTCAGAATAATAAAATTTCCAACTGCTTTAATGGCGTTGGAATATATCGAAATGCATTTAACACACATTTTGTAAACCTCTTTATTGATATTAAAAACAATGAATTTATGCATCGAGGGCATCTTGAGGATGAGCTAGGAGGAAAGACCAGAGAGGCATGTGGAGTTTACATATCTCATAATATTGGGAATATTTGCATCTTTAATAATAAATTTAAAAATTTCAAATATCCGTATTTTTGCGCAGGTTATAGTGAAAATATTGGTTATAAATAAAGTTTACTATGAGATTTGTCTTGTTATTGCTATTGTCGCTAACGATTTATTCGTGTAATAACAATAATATTTCCGCGGCATATTGGAGCGAAGATAAACTAAATGATTGGTATACAAAGTCGGACTGGCAGCATAAATTCAAAGCAATACCATCGTCGGTTACAGACAAAAGAGAATTTGCGATCCAAGTACAGAAAAATCCCAAATCATGGCAACAAGCTTTAGATTTTTTGTGTAATAACAATTTGCGAACGCTTGCAGAAGGTACATATAAAATAACCTGCGATGGTAACACTTTTGCTATAGTATCTAATTACGAAACCAAGGATTCTGCTTGTTTTGAGGCACATCGTAAATACATCGATTTGCAATATGTAATATCTGGGCGTGAAAAAATTAAAATAACATCATTAGATGACGTTCATGGAATTGTTCAGCCTTACAATGACACGAATGATATTGAATTTTATCAAACAGCATCCTCTTGGCAGGAGATTTACACAGATTCAACCCAGCTGGTATTCCTCTTCCCTAATCAGGTACATCTGCCCGGAATAAAAGTAAAAGATGGGGAATATGTGAAGAAAGTTGTAATAAAAATACCATATATTCGATGAAGGGAATATGGCTATTACAAAGATTAGATAAGGCAAAAGTCAGGAAATGGCTCTTATTATGTGTATTTAGCTTTGGATCAGTATATTCGTCAGTTGCCTGGGACCGCACGCGTCACGACGCCATCGCCAGCATCGCCGAACAGCATCTGACCCGCCGCGCCAAACGCAACATCGCCCGCTATCTGGAGCACTCCATCGTCTACTATGCCTCCTATATGGACAAGCATCGGGATGCCCCGGAGTTCCGCGGTATCGAGCATGTCAGCTATGTCGATGAGCGGATGCAGCTGGTCGACACCCTGCGCGACGGCAAGATGAACTGTGTCGTGGCTCTCATGCAGGCCTGCGACCGCCTGCGCAACTACCGGGAGATGGACGATTCGCTCGTGCGGCTGAACCTGATGTATGTCATCCACATCGCCGGGGACATGCACTGCCCGGGACATGTGAAGTATCCGGGGTGTAAGAGCGGCCGCGCCGTGCTCAACGGCAAGAAGATGTCCTACCATGCCGTGTGGGACTGGGGCGTGCTCGACCGGGCGCATGGCTGGAGCTATTCGGAGTATCGCGAGCAGTTGGATACCCATACGAAACGCGAGCGCCGGGCCATGGCCGCCGGGACTCCGCGCGACTGGGTGCATGAGACGGCCGTCGACTGCCGGGTGATCTACGACTGGCAGCGTCCCGACGGGGTGTACGACAATGCCTTCGTACAGGATACCTACCTGCTGCCCGAACGGCAGCTCGTCAAGGCGGCCTATCGTTTGGCAACCTTGCTTAATAAGATTTTTGAATAGTATGGGGAGAGGTTATGCCCCTTAGATCTGCGAATAAAATTCTTAATCACTGGGTGGGGTGCTAAATATATCTTGGAAGGAACCTTCAGAGATTCAGAAGTAAATAATTCTTCTACAAACGATCGATCGGGCGGCAATGACCTGGACTGGTTCCTCGCCGCCCGGTCGTTTGTCTGCATCAGGCCGTTAGAATTTTCCCGATTTTTTGCATCTCCCGACTGATATTTGCCTCGGATATTTTGGCATAATGACGGGTCATGTTGGTATTCGAGTGGCCGAGGATCTTGGCGATTATATCAATTGGCATCCCGTATTCGATTGCCAGGGTTGCGAACGTATGTCGGGCCAGGTGGACTGTCAGATTTTTGTTGATCAGGCAAATATCCGCAATCTCCTTCAGGTAGGCGTTCATCTTCTGATTGCTCGGAACGGGCAGCAGCTTTCCTTTGAGTCGTAACTCGGGATCCCGTTCGTATTTTTGCAGAATTCGAATCGAGTGCGGCAGCAGCGGAATCCGACTTACGACTGCGGTCTTCTCCCGCGGCTTGTGAATCCACAGAGTGCCGTTCTCGTCGGTCGTGATGTGTTCGGGCCGCAGGTGGTCGACATCCGTGAAGGCCAGTCCCGTCAGCGCACAGAAACAGAAAACATCCCGAATCCGTTCCAGACGTTCGTTGGGCATCGGACGTTTCAGCAGCAGGTCCAGTTCTGCCTTCGTCAGCGGTACCTTGACATTCGTCTTGTCGATCTTCATCTTGTAGAAGCGGAAGGGATTCTTCTCAATCCACTCGTTCCGGATGGCATAGAGGATGAAGTTCTTCAGGCAGCAGAGCAGATTGACCGCTCCGTTGTTCTTGCATTTATGCCTCGTCTGCATATGGGTGTTCAGCCCGTCGATGTAGGCATAGTCGATCGTCTCCAACGGGAGGTCCTCCTTGCCATACACCTGCCGGATATATTCGGTCATGTAGCGCAGCAGGCGGTGGTACTTGTTGGCCGTGAGCTGTGTGATACGGGTGCCGACCTCCTGCTGTCGTTTTTCGCAGTATTTCGAGAATTCAGCAAGGAAGAGTCGGGTGGTGCCGCCCGGATTCTCGAGCCGCTCCTTGATGGTGAAGCAGTCCGGTATCCTGCCCTCCCGAATCAGAGCGTCGTAGGCCGCCAGGATATTGGCCCGATAGCTGTCTACGATGCCGTTGATCTGCAGGGCTACCTTGTCCCGATGCAGGGAGCGTTCCAGACGTTGGTTCCAGCGCTCGGGCTCAATCTGGCAGCGGGTGTAGATTTCGGTTGAGAGGCCGGAGGTGGTGATTCGGGCATAGATGGGTGCTTTGCCCTTTTTGGAGATTCTGGCCTTCTTGCAGAAGAAGACCACGGAGAAGGTTGTTCGACGCATGGCTGCATGTTTTTTAAGGGGTTAAACAAACGTTTGCAGCATGGAAACTATTGCGGCGCAAATCGGTGTAAAACAATGCATTGTGCGTAAATCGTGACCTATTTTCGGTCCGAGGCAAAACAGGTCACGATTTGGTCTCGGACTTGTTGCCTGAGAATGCATTTTCAGGAACCGTACAAAAATGAAAAAGCCTTACATATCATTGATACATAAGGCTTTTTGCTTGTTTTAGCGCTTCTCTTTCCTGCGCCCTAGGGTGGAAGAAGGGGCTCGAACCCTCGACCTTCGGAACCACAATCCGACGCTCTAACCGACTGAGCTACATCCACCGTGTGATACGTGTTCGTCGTATCGGGATGCAAATGTAATACGATTTTTCGGTCCGTGCAAAAAAAACGGCTGAAAAATCGTCCGGAAATGGCGGAAATGACAAAATGGCAGTCGCCTCTGCTCGTTTGTCACGCAAAATCTGCCAAAAAACGGTTGGCACATCTATTGATGGGATAGAGGTTGCGAAAGCGAATGAAACATATTATATCAAACAAATTTAAAACACAAAGCTATGAACGTAAAACCATTATCGGACCGCGTGCTGATTCTCCCGAATCCCGCGGAGGAGAAGACGGCCGGCGGATTGATCATCCCCGACACGGCCAAGGAGAAACCGCTGGCAGGCAAAGTCGTTGCAGTAGGCCCCGGAACCTCGGAGGTCAAGATGGAGGTCAAGGAGGGCGACCAGGTGCTCTACGGCAAGTATGCCGGTCAGGAAATCCAGGTCGACGGCGTGGACTACCTCATTATGAAACAGAACGATATTTTGGCAATCATCTAAATTCGATAAACAGTCATGGCAAAGGATATTAAATATAACGTAGAGGCGCGCGAACTGCTCAAGGAGGGTGTCGACGCGCTGTCGAACGCCGTTAAGGTAACGCTCGGTCCCAAAGGCCGCAACGTGATCATCGACAAGAAATTCGGCGCTCCGCAGATCACCAAGGACGGTGTGACGGTGGCCAAGGAGGTGGAACTGGAGGACGCTTTCGCCAACATGGGCGCCCAGATGGTCCGCGAGGTCGCTTCGAAGACCAACGACGATGCGGGCGACGGTACGACCACCGCAACCGTGCTGGCGCAGTCGATCATCGGCGTCGGCCTGAAGAACGTGACGGCCGGAGCCAACCCGATGGACCTGAAACGCGGTATCGACAAGGCCGTTGCGACGGTCGTGGAGTCGCTGCGGAAGCAGAGCCAGGAGGTCGGCTCGGATTTCGCCAAGATCGAGCAGGTGGCCACCATTTCGGCCAACAACGACGAGACGATCGGTAAGCTGATCGCCGAGGCGATGGCCAAGGTCAACAACGAGGGTGTCATCACCGTCGAGGAGGCCAAGGGAACCGAGACCCATGTCGAGGTGGTCGAGGGCATGCAGTTCGACCGCGGTTACATTTCGGCTTACTTCATCACCGACACGGAAAAGATGGAGGCGCAGCTCGAAAAGCCCTATATCCTGATCACGGACAAGAAGGTTTCGACGATGAAGGAGCTGATGGGCGTGCTGGAGCCGGTGGCCCAGAGCGGCCGTGCGCTGCTGATCATCGCCGAGGATGTCGACGGCGAGGCCCTTTCGGCGCTGGTTGTCAACAAACTCCGCGGCACGCTGAAGATCGCCGCCTGCAAGGCTCCGGGCTTCGGTGACCGCCGCAAGGAGATGCTCGAAGACATCGCCGTCCTGACGGGTGCGACCGTGATCTCGGCCGACAAGGGCATGAAGATCGAGGATACGACGCTGGAGATGCTGGGTTCGGCCGACAAGGTGACGCTCAACAAGGAGAACACCACCATCGTCGACGGCGCCGGCAAGAAGGAGGAGATCGCAGCCCGTGTGGCCCAGATCCGCTCGTCGATCGACAAGGCTACGTCGGACTATGACAAGGAGAAGTTGCAGGAGCGTCTGGCCAAGCTGGCCGGCGGTGTCGCCGTGCTCTACGTCGGAGCCGCCACGGAGGTCGAGATGAAGGAGAAGAAGGACCGTGTCGACGACGCGCTGGCCGCAACGCGCGCAGCTGTCGAGGAAGGTATCGTTCCGGGCGGCGGCGTGGCTTACATCCGTGCCACGGCGGCTCTCGAAGGCCTGAAGGGCCAGAACGAGGACCAGACGACGGGTATCCAGATCGTGAAACGCGCCATCGAGGAGCCGCTCCGCCAGATCGTCGAGAACGCCGGCGGCGAAGGCTCGGTGGTCGTCAACAAGGTGAAGGAGGGCAAGGACGCCTTCGGTTACAACGCCCGCGACGACAAGTACGAGGACCTGCTGAAGGCCGGTATCATCGACCCGACGAAGGTGTCGCGCGTAGCGCTGGAGAACGCCGCGTCGATCGCCTCGATGTTCCTCACCACGGAGTGCGTGCTGGCCGAGAAGAAGTCCGACGCTCCCGCCATGCCGGCGATGCCCGCAGGCGGTATGGGCGGCATGATGTAACGGACTCCCATTTATAAGCGGATATTTTCCGCACATCCCTCGAACGGGGCGAATGGAATGTACCGAAGTACTATCTGTTCGTCCCGTTCTTCACGATGCCCGGACGGATCCGGCTTAAAATCAGAATCCGCCCGGACCGGGACGCGGTATCCGGCATCTGCGCCGTTCCGGCGAATGCACGGCCTGCTCCCGGACCGGCCCGTCCATTTGCCCGGACCGGTTTCGTTTTGCCGGCCGTTTTTCGTACCTTTGCCCCCGAAAGATGCACGTTATGAAAAAAGGAATACTCTACGCCGTGCTGGCCTCGGTATTGTGGGCGATTGTCAATCCGTTCATCAAACAGGGGTTGAGCTACGATTTCTCGCCGATGAATTTCGCGGGCCTGCGCTTCACCGTTGTCGGAATCATTCTCTTCGCCTACACCTGGCATCGCGGCATGTGGCGCGAGATCATGCAGCACCGGCGGCTTTTCGGCAACCTGATTCTGATCAATATGTTCATGGGCTATACGGCCTTCTATTTCGGTGTCGATTTCGTCAGCGGGGCCATCAGCTCGATCGTCATGGGCCTCACGCCGCTGATCAACGTGCTGCTGGCGCACCTCGTGGCCAGCAACGACCGCCTGAACCGTTACAAGGTCGTGAGTCTTGCGGTGAGCCTCGCGGGACTGCTGCTGATCGTCGGCACGGGCAGCGACGGTTCGCCGCTCGACTGGCGCGGCATCGGGGGTATCGTCCTGCTGCTGGCCTGCATCCTGTTCCAGGGCTATTCCGCGATTTCGGTTTCGGAGGACAAGGGCAAGGTCGATCCGATCTTCCTGAATGCCGTGCAGATGTTCTTCGGCGGTCTGCTGATTTACGGCGTGGGCGTCGCGGCGGAGGGTTTCCACCCCTTCTGGGCCAAGCCCGTCGGGTTCTATGCGAGTCTCGGCGTGCTGGTCTTCATCTCGGTCTTCGCCTTCAGTTTCTGGTTCATGGCCCTGCGCACCGAGGGCACGAAGGTCAGCGACATCAATATGTGCCGTTTGATCAATCCTGTCCTGGGAGCCGTGTTGAGCTGGATCATGCTGCCCGGCGAATACCCCGATTTCAGCACCGTGGCGGGCATGGCGGTCATCGTCAGTTCGCTGGTCATCTACTTCCGGGGCGAGACGATCGTGCAACGGTGGCGGCTGCGCCGGCATTGACGCAAAACGGACCGTCCCCCGAAAGGAACGGTCCGTTTTCTTTGAGGCTGCGGCGGCTGTATCTCCTTGCCGCATTTGCGGTTCAATGCTTTCCCATACGCCGGCCGGCAGGGCCGCGCAGGGGAGCGGTGTTTCCGGCGGGCTTACGGCATCCATTCCAGAATGCCCTCGACGGGGTTCGCCGCACGCCATGCTTCGAACTCGGCATAGGTGCGCACGCCGTCGCGAAGGACCGCCTGGTAGTATTCGATGCCCATGATCTTCACCTCGTCGGGCGTGTCGTACTTGATTTGCAGGACGGCGCGGCGCGTCTCGTCGGTCAGTACGGCGCTGATCCGGTCGGCCACGCGTTCGAAATAGCCGTCCCAGGCCGAGCCGCGGGGCATGTGGATCATGTCGATCTGCCAGAGCCGTTCGTCGGCGTCGGCATACCACGCATGCCATTCGAGACACTGGTCCTGCGCGTCGAGCAGATTTCCGTACTCGATGCGGCGGATGCGGGGATTTTCGGCCAGCCGGGCCATGGCGGCGAAGCTGTCGGCCACGCGGAGCGGTGAGGAGTAGATGTGGAAGTCGATGTCGCGGTGCTTCATCAGCAGACCCGTGCGGAGCGAGCCTACGAGGTTCGCTTCGGCGCCCACCGAGCGCCAGATGGCCTCCAGATCGGTGTCGCGGATGACCTCGCGGGCGCGCTGCTGGTTGGCGGCCGCAATTTCGAGGATGTCGTTCATGGCGTGTTTTTTTAGGGGTTATAACGGCGGGCGGAGCGGTCCGGCCGCTCCGTCACGTGTGAAATCGGTTTTGTACGGCTATTTGCCGAGCAGGATGCGGGCCTGGGCCACGGCGGCGTCGGTGATTTCCGAGCCGGAGAGCATCTTGGCGATCTCGGTCACGCGCTCCTCGTCGCCCAGGCGCGTGATGTCGGTGCGTCCGCCGCGCTTGTAGACCACGAAGTGCGCCGTGCCCTTCGAAGCGACCTGCGGCAGGTGGGTGATGTCCACCACCTGCATCGAGGCCGAGAGCGAGGCGATGATTTCGCCCATGGCGTCGGCGATGCGTCCCGAAACGCCCGTGTCGATCTCGTCGAAAATGATCGTCGGCAGCTGCATCCGTTCGGCCAGCAGGGCTTTCAGGGCCAGCATCACGCGCGAAAGCTCGCCGCCCGAGGCGATGCGCTCGACGGGCTGCGGCGTCATTCGCGGATTGGCTGTGAAGAGGAATTGCACGCTGTCGCGGCCCGTGCGTCCCGGCTCTGCGAGGGGTGTCAGGGCGATGCGGAAAACCGTCTCGGGCATGCCCAGCCGGGCGAGGGTCGAGAGGATGTGTTTCTCGAATCCCGCAGCGGCCTTCTCGCGCGTCTTGTGCAGACGGTCGGCCAGCGTCGCGGTCTTTTCGGCGGCTTCCGAGAGGGCCGCTTCCGCCTGGGCGATCTCCTCGTCGCTGTGGACGATGGCTGCGAGTTGTGCGGCGCAGCGGTCGCGCAGGGCGATCAGCTCCGCTTCGTCCGCCGCGCGGTGTTTCTGTTGCAGGGCGATCAGCGTGTCGAGCCGCGCCGAGCACTTCGCCAGCCGCTCGGGGTCGGCATCGAGCCGTTCGCATGCGGCGGCGGCCGAACCGTTGATGTCCTTCAGTTCCTCCAGCACCGAGCGCAGCCGTCCGGCATATTCCCCGGCAGCGGGGTAGTGGCTGCGGATATGGTTGAGTTCGTTCTCCGAATTCTTGAGCTGCGCCAGCACCCCGGTCTCGTCGGCGTCGAGGGCGTTGCGCAGGGAGGTCAGCGCCTCGCCGATGCGGTCGGCGTTTTCGAGCACCGCCAGCTCCTCCTCCAGCTCTGCCTGCTCGCCGGGGCGCAGGTTGGCCGAGGTGAGTTCCTCGGTCTGGAACCGGAGCCACTCTTCGTCGCGGCGGCCGTTGGCGGCCTCTTCGCGCAGGGCCGCGAGACGGCGGCGCAGCTCCGTAAGCCGGGCATACTGCGCGGCGTACTGCGTCAGCAGTTCCCCGTTCGCAGCCACGGTATCGAGCGCCGAGGTCCGGAACTCCTCCGACGAGAGGATCAGGTTCTGGTGCTGCGAGTGGATGTCCAGCAGGCGTGCGCCCAGTTCGCGCAGTTGCGCCAGTTGCACGGGTACGTCGTTGACGAAGGCGCGGCTCTTGCCCGCAGGGGTGATCATGCGCGTCAGGGTCGTTTCGGGGGCGTAGTCGAGGTCGTTCTCGGCGAAAAACGCTTCCAGACTGCTTCCCGCGAGGTCGAAGGTCCCCTCCACCGTGCAGTTGCGCGTTGCGTCCTTCATCGCCTGCCCGTCGTTCTTGGCTCCGAGCAGCAGGCCCAGCGCGCCGAGCAGAATGGATTTTCCGGCCCCGGTCTCACCCGTGATGATGTTCAGGTGGGGGTCCAGCTCCATTTCGAGCTTGTCGATGAGCGCGTAGTTTTCGACCGACAGACGGCGTAGCATACCAATTCGGAATTAAGAATTCAAAATTAAGAATTAAAAATGAAAAAACGAAAACCGGGTGCGATTGCGCGCTATTCGGCGAAAAACTTTTCGATCCGTTCGGCGATGCGTTCGGCGACTTCGCGCTTCGACAGCAGGGGAAGCTCTTCGCGGCCCGTGCGGTCGATGAAGGTCACCTTGTTCGTGTCGCCGCGGAAGCCGGCTCCGGCGTCGCGCAGCGAGTTGAGGACGATGAAGTCGAAATTCTTCTTTTCGAGTTTGGCTTCGGCGTGCGCCTGTTCGTCGTGGGTTTCCAGGGCGAATCCCACCAGCAGGCGGCCGTCCTTGTGCGCTCCAAGCTCGGCGGCGATGTCGCGCGTGCGGCGCAGGGTGATGCACATGTCGCCGTCGCATTTCTTGATTTTGGTGTCCGAAACCCGGTCGGGGGTGTAGTCGGCCACGGCGGCGCACATCACGGCCCCGTCGGACCCTTCGAAAGCCCGGACCGCGGCGTCGTACATCTCGGCGGCCGAGAGCACGTCCACGCGCTCCACGCCCGCGGGCGTCGGCAGCTCCGTGCGGCCCGTGACAAGCGTCACGCAGGCCCCTCTGTCGGCTAGCTCCCCGGCAATGGCATAGCCCATCTTGCCCGAGGAGTGGTTCGAGATGAACCGCACAGGGTCGATGGCTTCGATCGTGGCTCCTGCCGTGACGATCAGCCGTTTACCTTGCAGGCTCTTTTTTTTTTCACGGAGAAGGCCGCCGACGAATGCGGCGATCGCATCGGGTTCGGCCATGCGGCCCTTGCCCTGAAGACCGCTGGCCAGTTCGCCTTCGCCCGGCTCGACGATGTGCACGCCGCGTCGGGCGAGTGTCCGGAGGTTTTGCTGCGTGGCCTCGTGGGCGTACATGTCCAGGTCCATGGCGGGAGCCACGGCGACCGGGCAGCGGGCCGAGAGGTAGGTGGTCAGCAGCAGGTTGTCGGCGATGCCGGAGGCCATTTTGGCCAGGGTGTTGGCCGTGGCGGGGGCGATCAGGTAGCAGTCGGCCCATTCGCCCAACGACACGTGAGAGTTCCACGCGCCGTTTTCGGGGTCGAAGAACTCCACCAGAATCGGGTTCTTCGAGAGCGTGGCCATCGTCAGGGGCGTGATGAACTGCTTCGCCAGCGGAGTCATCACCACGCGCACGTCGGCGCCGGCCGTCTTCAATAAACGACAAAGCACGGCAGCCTTGTAGGCCGCTATGCTACCCGTGATACCCAGCAGTATGTGGCGTCCCGCCAGCGGGGGACACGTGCCCGGGGATGCCATTGCGTGCGGATTTTAAATCTCCTTCATCACGCCGTCCTTGCCCTCCTTGTAGACCAGCTCGTGGTCGAGGAACTCCTCGGTGGCGATGATCACCGGTTTGGGCAGGCGTTCGTAGTAACGCGAAATCTCGATCTGCTCGCGGTTCTCGAAGGTCTCCTCCATGGTGTCGGTGGGCGACGAGAAATCGGCGAGCTTGCGGTTAAGCTCCGTCTTGAGTTCGGTCGAGATCTGGTTGGCGCGGCGGGCGATGATGTTGATGCTTTTGTAGACGTTGCCCGTCTCCCGGTCCAGATCCACCAGCTTGCGCGTGATGGTGTTGTTGGGAATGTTCTTCTTGATTTCCATCTTATATGTTGTTGTCTTTGTTATTGCGGTCGAGGTAGTCGCGTGCCTGCTGGGCCATGCGGTCGAGGCTCTTGATGTGCGTCGATTCGGGGAACTCCTCCTTGAACGAGAGGTAGGAGTCGAGCATCGACAGGTAGCGGTCGGTCTGCTTTTCGGAGATCGAGTTGCTGGCCAGGCGGTAGCCCGAATCGACGATCAGGTACATGATCTCTTCGCGGCGTTTGCTCTCGGGGTATTGTTTCAGCGCGTTCTTGAACGCCACGATCGCCGATTTGTATTTGCCCGTCTTATAATAGGTGTAGGCGTTCAGGTAGGCTTTCTCGTGGAGCCGTTCGGTCAGCTCGGTGTTGATCTTGCGGAAGTTCTCGACGCGGTCGCTCTGCGGATAGCGCGACATGAATTCGTTGATGGCGATCAGCGCGTGCCCGGTCATCGTCTGGTCGCGCGAGGGACCCGGCGAGAGGTAGTAGAAGCAGAGCGCGTACATGCCCTCGGCGTCTTCGATGAAGGCGCTGCGGCCGAATTTGCGGCGGAAGTCGTCCAGCAGGGTCGAAGCCGTGTCGAAATCGCGGTTCTTGTACTTGCAGCGGGCGTTGAAGAACGAGATGCTGTCTTCGCGCGACGAGCCCGTGTAGTAGTGCTGCACGCCTTCGAAAAGGGTCGAGGCGCGCTGCCATTTCTCCTTCTGGTAGTACTCCAGCGCCTTGCTGTAAATCAGTTCGGGCTGCCCGCTTTTCAGAAGGGCGTTCATCCCGGAGCATCCTCCGAGGATGATCGCTGCCGCCACTCCGCAAAGGGCGTATAAAAAAGTCTGCTTCATTTATGAATCTTTTACGGCGCTTTATCGCGCAAAGTTACGCATAAATTAACGATTTGCAAAAAAAAATATTGCTCGCGGAGACTGCGAAGATGCCGTGCGGGGCGTTTTTTCCGGCGGCGCGTGAAAAAGCCCCTGCCGGGGCGGGGGCTTGAGGGCGGGGCGAAGGTGCCGGAACGATGTTTTGGGGTGTGGATAAATGCCCGATTTGCAGCTTGTTGCGGTGGAACGCGCCGTGCCGGGACGTTTTCGGCGACGGTGTCAGAAGAAAAATCCCAGGGACCCGCCGTAGACGATGTCGTGGGGCACTTTGACGCGCCGGGCGATTCCTTCAGAGGTGAAATCGTGCCAGACGCGCGAACGCGGGTAGCCCGAGATGCGGAAGTCGATGAAGAATTTGCGGACGTTGAAGCCCAGTCCGCCCATGACGCCCACGTCGCCGTTGTTGAAGCGGACCTTGAGCAACTGCGGGACGCTGCTCCGCTCGGATTCCGTGACGCGGAACAGCGCGCCGCCGAACAGGCGCAGCACGCCGAACTGGAAGCCCAGCTGGACGGGGATTTCGAACCGCTCGGTGCGCAGCGCGATGCGGCGGCTCCCGGAGTTCTCGGCCAGCACGTTGTAATTGACGAAGGCGTAGTTCAGTTCCGATTGCAGGTGGAGGTGTTTCGAAAGGTTGAGCCGCAGGACGAAGCCCACGTCGTAACCGGCCCGGACGGCGCCGGGCGTGAAGCGGGTGTCGCCGATGCGGGTCGGGACGAACGAGTAGTCGGCGAAGTTGACGCCGCCGCGTACGCCGACCATCAGGCGTTGGGCGGAGGCCGCGCCGGAGAAGACGAGCGCGGCGAGGAGGGTGAAGACCAGGTGTTTCATAAGACGTTGATGTTTAGGACGGGATCACATCAGGGGTGACACGAGCCGGAGCACGTCGCCCAGCGTCCGGCGCCACAGCGGCGGCCTCCATTCGGCGCGCGTGATGCGGCGGCACGAGGCGAGGTCGTCGTCGAAGGTCGCCGCCAGCTGCCGGACCGTCTCGCGGTCGCGGATGAAGGCCGTGACTTCGAGGTTGTCCGTCAGACTGCGGTAGTCCATGTTCGCGGTTCCGACCGACGCCAGCGTGTCGTCGACGATCACCAGTTTGGCGTGCAGGAATCCGTTGTCGTAGCGGTAGAGTTCGACTCCGGCGTCGAGCAGGTCCGCGACGTAGGAGTCGGACACGAGGTCCGAGAACGGCGAGTCGCTGCACGTCGGGATCATCACTTCGACCCGGATGCCGCCCCGCGCCGCAAGGCGCAGCGCGTCGAGGATCAGCGTCGGGGGCAGGAAGTAGGGTGAGCAGATGCGCACCCGCTGTCTGGCCCGGACGACGGCCGCTGCGAAAGCCTCGGCGATGGTCAGCCGCGAGGGGCCTTCTTCGGACCAGGCCAGCTGGATCGGCAGGCGCTGCCGGATGCCGTGCGGGGCGACGTAACGGCGCAGGTCGAGACATTCGTCCGTGACCCGCGCCCAGTCGGCGATGAAGAGCCGCTGCAAGTCCTTCACGGCGTCGCCCTCGATGCGGAGGTGCTCGTCGCGCCACTTGCCCATGTAATCTCCGTCGAGGTAGTATTTCGCAATATTTATGCCACCCAGAAAGGCGACACGGCCGTCCGTGACGACTATTTTGCGGTGGTTGCGGCGCGAGACGCGCGTGGTGAACCACGGGAAGCGCACCGGCTCGAAGGCGGCCGTGCGTACCCCGGCGTCGTGCATGCGGCGCAATGTCGTGCGGCTCAGCCGCCACGAGCCTACGGCGTCGTAGATGACGCGCACTTCGAGTCCGGCGCGGGCTTTGCGGATCAGGATTTCGGCGATGGTGCGCCCGATGCGGTCGTCGCGGATTATGTAGTACTCCATGTGGATCGAGCGGACGGCGTGTTGCAGGGCGGCGATCAGCGCCGTGAAGGCGTTGCTGCCGTTGTGCAGCAGGCTGACGCTGTTGCGGGGCGCGGGGCGGGTTCCGCAGCCGCGGGCGACGATCTGCTCCACGGCGTCGCCCCGGCAGTCGCAGGACTCTGCCGCCGGGACCGCGCGGCGGTATCCGGCCAGCACGTAAAGCAGCGTGCCGGCGACGGGAAGCAGGAAGACCAGCGCCAGCCAGGCGGCCGCCGAGGCCGGTATCCGTTGGCGGCGCGTGATGACGGCGGCCGCGCCGAGCGTCCACAGCAGATGAAGCGTAAGGGCAATGTACATACCCCGCACGGCGGGCACGATCCGTGCCACGGGGCGCGAAAAAAGATTTGGAAATATGGATTTTACTTCCTATCTTTGTCTATGCAATAGCAACGGGGTTCTGGCCTTTTCGGGTCAGGATTCTTATTTTTTACGTTTTATTCGGTTTTTGGAATTTCCGGCTTCCGGCGGGAGATTCCGGAGAGTTATTGGATTATGGCACAAGAGATTATTTATCTGACAGCGGAGGGCTACAAGAAAATCAAGGACGAACTCGAGCACATGCGTTCCGTCGAGCGTCCGGCGATTTCGGCGGCGATCGCCGAAGCGCGCGACAAGGGCGACCTTTCGGAGAATGCGGAGTACGATGCCGCCCGTGAGGCACAGGGGTTGCTGGAGATGCGTATCGCCAAACTGGAGGATACGATGGCCAACGCCCGCGTGATCGACGAGTCGAAGATCGACAAGAGCAAAGTGCAGATTTTGAGCAAGGTGACGCTTCTGAACCACAACAACCAGAAGCAGATGACCTACACGATCGTCGCCGAGCACGAGGCGAATCTGCGCGAAGGCAAGCTGGCGATCGGCACGCCTATCGCGAAGGCGCTGCTGGGCCGCAAGAAGGGCGACCGTGTGGACGTGGAGGTTCCGGCCGGCACGATCCATTTCGAGATCCTCGACATCAGCATTTGAACCGCCCGGCTTTTTCCGGGGGTGTCCGCTTCCCCCGGGGAGTGCCGGACAGGACATACATCCTCATTTGTAGGTATTTTTGCAGGGGCCGCTTGTCGCGGTCCCTTTTTTTCGTATCTTCGCCACCGTGAAGACAATGCACCTCCGCCTCAAACAATGCCTCGCGGCCTTTATGCTGGCCGTTCTGCTCGCAGCCCATGCGGGTCAGAAGGTGCATATCTATTTGGAGGACCATGCCCATTTCGCGGCTTTCAGCGGCGATCTGGTTCCCGACAACGGCGCTGCCGAACAGGTCGTCGAATTCTGTGTCGTCGACGATTTCTATTTCTTCCCCTACCTGGCCGAGACCCAGCCTCCGCATGAATTCTACGCCGAGGTGCTGGCCGTGCTGCAACCCGAAGCCACGCGCTGCAAATGTGCGGTCGAGGTCCGGCGTTTCTCCCTGCGGGCGCCTCCGGCGGCGTAATTGCGTTTCGTAATATCGGCATGTCCGGCTGCATCGCGACAACTGCGGCGACAGGCGAGGGCCGACGATTTATCGTTTGCCGAGCCGTCAAAGCGGAAGCGGCGCGTGTTTTTACGCCGTAAGTCCCTTCCGAGGAGGGGATTCAGGGGTGGGCCGGATTTGTAAACGCGGCCGGAAGCCGCAATCGTCCGCATGCCGGAGCGGACTTACTTTCACCATTATTCAATACTTTCGTATGAAACGATATATTTTGTTGGCGTTGTCCGTGTGCCAGAGCCTTGTCGTGCTCGCGGCCGAAGCGCCGCGCAAAAGCACGGACGCGAATCTTTTCGGCCACGTCGTGGACCGGGATACCCATGAACACATTCCCTACGCCTCGGTGGCCGTCGTCGGCACGGCTTTCGGTACGACGACCGACGCTTCGGGCCACTATTTCCTGAAAAACCTCCCTGTCGGCGAACTGACGCTCGAAGTCCGTGCGCTGGGCTATGCCTCCGGTCGGATGACCGTCGCTCTCGAACGGGGCGAGACCCGGGAACTCAACTTCGAGGTGGCGCAGAGCGGCATTTCGATGGACGAAGTGGTCGTCTCGGCCAGCCGTTCGGAGACGCTGCGGCGCGAAGCTCCGGCGCTGGTGAGCGTGCTGGACGCCGGCCTGTTCGAACGGGCCAACGCCTCGTGCCTGGCCCAGGGCCTTTCGTTCCAGCCCGGGGTGCGCGTCGAGGACGACTGCCAGAACTGCGGCTTCACGCAGGTCCGCATCAACGGTCTCGACGGCCACTATTCGCAGATTCTGGTCGACTCGCATCCGGTTTTCTCCTCCCTGACGGGTGTCTACGGGCTGGAGCAGATTCCGGCCAATATGATCGAGCGGGTCGAGGTGCTGCGCGGCGGCGGGTCGGCGCTCTACGGCTCGTCGGCCATCGGCGGCACGATCAACATCATCACCCGTGAGCCGACGCGCAGTTCGGCCCAGCTGTCGCATACGCTGACCTCGCTCGGAGGTAGCAACTCCTACGACAACAACACGATGCTCAATGCTTCGATCGTCTCCGAAAGCGGCCGCGCGGGCATCAGCGTCTTCGGCCAGAGCCGCCACCGTTCGGGTTACGACCACGACGGCGACGGATTTACCGAACTGCCCGTCATCAGCAGCCAGTCCGTGGGTATGCGTTCGTTCTTCCGCACGGGGGCCTATTCGCGCATCACGGCGCAGTACCACCACATCGACGAGTACCGCCGGGGCGGCGACCTGCTGAAGCAGCCGCCCCACGAAGCCTTCGTCGCCGAGCAGACCGACCACGCCATCGACGGCGGAAGCCTTTCGTTCGACATCTCGTCGGCCGACCGCAGCAACCGCTTCAATGCCTACGCCTCGTTCCAGAACACGGCCCGCAAGAGTTATTATGGCAGCAAGCAGGACCTCGACGCCTACGGCACGACGCACGACCTGACCCTCGCCGCGGGCATGCAGTATGTCCATGCCTTCCGCAAACTGCTCTTCATGCCCTCGGAGCTGACGCTCGGTACGGAGTACAGCTACGACGACCTTTCGGACCGTTCGATCGGTTATGACATCCGCACCGACCAGGCGGTGCACATCGTCGGGGCCTATCTCCAGAACGAATGGAAGACCCGGAAATGGTCGCTGCTCATCGGCGGCCGCCTCGACAAGCACAACCTCGTGGACCATGCGATTTTCAGCCCCCGGGCCAATGTCCGCTTCAATCCTTCGGAGTCGGTCAACCTGCGTGTGAGCTATGCCGGGGGCTACCGCGCCCCGCAGGCCTTCGACGAGGACATGCACATCGCCATCGTGGGCGGCAAGCGGGTCCGCATCCGGCTTGCCGACGATCTGAAGGAGGAACGCTCGCACAGCGTGAGCCTCTCGGCCGACCTCTACCACACTTTCGGCCGGGTGCAGACCAACCTGCTCGTCGAGGGATTCTACACCCGTCTCGACGACGTGTTCGCTCTGCGCGACATCGAGGACACGGCCGACGGCGGCAAAATCAAGGAGCGTTACAACGGTTCGGGCGCCACGGTGAGGGGCCTGAACGCCGAAGGCCGGGCGGTTTTCACCCGCTGGTTCGAGTTGCAGGCGGGCGTGACGTGGCAGCGGAGCCGCTATATCGAGCCTGAATACTGGAGCGAGGACAAAACGGTGCCTCCCGTGCGCCGGATGTTCCGCACGCCCGATCTGTACGGTTATTTCACGGCGTCGCTGAAGCCCTTGCGCAATTTCACGGCCGACGTGACGGGAACCTGCACGGGCGAGATGCTCGTGCAGCACATGGCCGGATCGGGCGTGGAGCGGGATGTGGCCGTCACGACGCCTGCGTTCTGCGACGTGAACCTGCGTCTGGCCTACGACCTGCGGGTCTACAAGGAGATCACCCTCCAGCTTTATGGCGGCGTGCAGAATCTGTTCAACGCTTACCAGAAGGATTTCGACAAGGGCGTGGACCGCGACTCGGGCTACATTTACGGACCCTCGTTGCCCCGCAGCTGGTTCATCGGCGCGAAGGTCAGCTTCTGATAGACGCTCCTTTCCGGATACGAAAAAGCCGCTCCGAATCGTCGGAGCGGCTTTTGTAAAGGATTTCCCTGGGTTTTGCGGGACAGGCTTTCCGTATTCCGGTCCGCCACCCACCCCCGGTTTAGAGCGCCTTGATCTCGTGCAGGATGTTGTTCGTCTTGCGGACGGCCTCGGCCGAAGCGGCGAACTTCTCGGCCTCTTCCTTCGTGAGGTCGATCTTCACGATCTTCTCGATGCCCTTGCGGCCGATGATCGCGGGAACGCCGATGCAGATGTCTTTCTGGCCGTACTCGCCGTCGAGGTAGCAGCAGCAGGGAACCATCTTCTTCTGGTCGTTGAGGATAGCCTCGACCATCATCGCTGCGCCTGCGCCGGGAGCGTACCATGCCGAAGTGCCGATGAGTTTGGTCAGCGTGGCTCCGCCGACCATCGTGTTGGCGACGGCCTCTTCGAGTTTCTTCTTCGAAGCGAACTGCGAAACGGGAACGCCGTTGACCGTGGCTTTCGATACGAGCGGAATCATTGTCGTGTCGCCGTGGCCGCCGATGACCATGCCGTCGACGTTGTTGATGTTAGCGCCCGTGGCCTTGGCCAGGTAGCACTTGAAGCGGGCCGAGTCCAATGCGCCGCCCATGCCGATGATACGGTTCTTCGGAAGTCCCGAAGCCTTCAGGGCCAGGTAGGTCAGCGTGTCCATCGGGTTGGCAACCACGATGATGATGGCGCGGGGCGAGTACTTGATGACGTTCTCGATCACGCCTTTCATAATGCCGGCGTTCGTGCCGATCAGCTCCTCGCGGGTCATGCCCGGCTTGCGGGGAATGCCCGAGGTGATGACCACCACGTCCGAATTGGCCGTCGTCTTGTAGTCGTTGGTTGCGCCTACGACCTTCGTGTCGAAATCCATCAGCGTCGAGCACTGGTACATGTCCAGCATCTTGCCTTCCGAGAGACCCTCCTTGATGTCGATGAGGACCACTTCGCTCGCCACCTCGCGGCAAGCCATCACGTTTGCACAGGTTGCACCTACGGCGCCTGCACCTACGACAGTAACTTTTGACATAACAGTAAGTATTTTGTGTTAATTGTTCGTTTTGCTTCTCTTGGATGGTTCCATTCGCGGCGTTCCGCCGCGTTTGCAAATTGGACCCACCCCTAAATCCCCGCCTTGGCGGGGACTTTATCCGAAGGCTTCTTGGTTATTTTCGCCTGCGGTCGGAATTTCAGCCCGAAAACCATCCGCCTTGGCGGGGACTTTGTCCGAAGGCTTCCTTGTTTATTTTTGCCTGCGGCCGGAATTTCGACCGGAAAACGGACGGATAAACCGAAATGAAAAACTAATTTTTAATTCTTAATTTTTCATTTTTAATTCTCCTTCGGACTATCCGATCAGTTTCTCGTAGTCGGCGGCGCCGAGCAGGGCGTCGTATTCGGCCGGGTTCGACATTTTGACCTTCACGAGCCAGCCTTCGCCGTAGGCGTCGCGGTTGACGACGGCGGGATCGGCGTCAACAGCCTCGTTGAATTCCACGATCTCGCCGCCCACCGGAAGGAACGCGTCGCTCACGGTCTTCACGGCCTCGATCGAGCCGAAAACCTCGCCTGCGGCGAGCGTCTCGCCCACGGTCGGAACATCGACGAAAACGATGTCGCCCAACTGGCTCTGGGCAAAGTCGGTGATGCCGATAACGGCCGTGTCACCCTCGATGCGGCACCACTCGTGGTCGCTGGAGTATTTCAGATTTGCAGGTACGTTCATAATATCCTTAAAATTTGATTTGAATTAGGCTGTTTTACGATGCAAATATAACTGTTATTTCTGTAACAGCAAGAGGTTTCGGTTATTATTTCTGTACTTTTCGTCTGATTTTGCGCCCCGGATTTGGTGCGGCGGAGAATATCCGTTATCTTGTGTTGTCCAAAGGTGTGTTTGCGATGAAAAAACGGGTTGTTCTGCTGGTTGCACTGTGCATCTGGAAGGTTGTTGCGGCGCAGACTCCGTACGGAGAGATGCCGGAGCGCTTCCGGCCGGACACGCTGCCGTGCCGGCTGGGCGGCGGCGTATGCTTCGGAATGGATGGGCTTGACGCGGCGATACCCCGGGGCGGGGGAGCCTCCTCCTGCCGCGATCCCCGGGGCGTGTTTGTCGCCGGCGATACGCTGATAACGTTCATCTCCGTTGCCGGAGTCGCGAATACGGCGCTCGGGGACCCTGTCTGCCGGTTTTACGGCAGGAACGTGGCGCGCGTCGTTTCCCGGACGCGCAGAATGACGGGCGGACGGATGGGCGCGGCCGACAACGATTTTCCGGACGATCCGGATTTTGCGGAGTTGCAGGGAGTCGTGATCGAAAATCAGAGGTATCCCTGGGAATCGTATGCCGCAGGCGATTCCGCCTACCGGCTGCCTGTGGCCCGGAGTCTCGTCGGGGGAAAGGAGGACCCTCTTCTGGGATCGGATATGCGCCGCCGGTATGTTCGGTTGCTGACCGAAGTCTCCGTTGAATTGAAAGCGGGCGGGACGCGGCCCTTCGTGCACGTCGTCTACCTGCTGCCGGACCCCTGACGGGCTATTTCCCGGCAATCACGAATTCGATCTCCTTGAACAGATATTCCCGGAGCGTGCCGTCGGCGCACTGCGAAATACCAAGACATCCTATCGGGACGAAGATCGTTATCCGTTCGATCCGGGTAAAATGAATGTTGAAAACTTATTGGAATTGTTGAAAGATTGTATAAATAAATAGGATGATGAAAAATTATATCTTGCTGTTAGCATTGACCTTTGCGACCGGAGCTTATTGTGGGAACCCATATCAAGACGGTTCTACTGTTACTGCGAATGGAATAACCTTTAAAGTTGAAAATGATAAATTTGGCTTTGCTTTGTCAAATACAGCCAATATTTATAGTCACGAAGCTAACTGGCGCTATAAAGATGGTCGAAAACTGGAGACGGAAGACGAATATGCGGTTATAGACGGCAGCATGAAGCCAGGGGGCGAAAACCTGGCATTCCGCAAGTCTTTTTTGGATGCGAATATCAAGTCTTTGCGCTCTTATGAGCATAGCTCCATGACTATTTTCTATGTGGTCGGTCCCGACGGCGATACGCTGGAAGTTACATTTATCATGGATTCTGTTCCGGAACTTCTGTCTCTGCCTCCGGAAATCTTTGCGCTGTTGGAGCAGAATCTGAAAAAGTATGTGAAATGGGAGGTTAACAAGTACGGTCAGCAGCTTGAATTTATGCAAGCTATAAGTCCTGTGCACTTTCAAAAAGTTCCGCTCAATAGCGAGGTCCCCCAAAGAAATCCGGACATTTCGTTTGATTCTGATTTGAAACTTGAAATTGAGGGAAATTAGTTTGGCTGGATTGAATGAACTGTTTTGAAGTCGATAAATCAGGTGCTTATAGTGATTAAGTAAGTTCCTGCCGTAAATTACTGTGTTTTTTCAATCACGAATTCGATCTCCTTGAACAGATATTCCCGGAGCGTGCCGTCGGCGTGCCGCAGCAGCAGTTCGCCCGTGGGGCGCACGCCCTCGATCGAGGCCTCGGTCGGCGTGCCGTCGGGGTAGCGGAACGTATGCCGTTCGCCCAGTCGGTACATCCGTTCGCGGTAGTCGCGCTGGAGGGTTTCCCGTTCGTCCAGCTCGAGCTGGGCGTAGCGGATGCCGATGTGGCGGCGGAAGGCTTCGAGCACCTCGCCGCGGTCGAACGTGCGTCCCGCGACCATGGCCATCGACACGGGGTTCGGAAGCGCGGGGTCGAACTCCGTCTGGTTGACGTTGATGCCGATTCCGACGATCGTGCGGGCGAGCGTCTGCCCGGAGTAGCTGTGTTCGATCAGGATGCCGACCAGCTTTTTGTCCCCGGCATAGATGTCGTTGGTCCACTTGATGCGCGCCGCGATGCCGAACTGCGCGAAGGTGTCGGTGAGAGCGAGGGCCACGGCCTCGTTGAGCAGGAACTGTTCGCCGGCGGGCAGAAACCGGGGTTCGAGCACCAGCGAGAAGGTGAGGTTCAGACCCTCGGCGCTCGACCATTTATGGCCCCGCTGGCCGCGGCCGGCGGTCTGGCGTTCGGCCCAGACGATGTCGCCGTGGCGGTATTTCGCGTCGCGGGCGTCGTCGTTGGTCGAGGTGGTCTCTTCGATGCGGTGAATCATGTCTATACCGATACGCCGAAGTCGCGCAGGGCGTCGTTCAGCGAGGTTTTCTTGTCGGTGGATTCCTTGCGCCGGCCGATGATCAGCGCGCACGTGACGCTGTATTCTCCCGCCGGGAACTGCTTGCGGTAGCTGCCCGGGACGACCACCGAGCGGGGCGGCACGTAGCCCTTGTAGGTGACGGGTTCAGGCCCCGTGACGTCGATGATGTGCGTCGAGCCGGTGATCACGGTGTTCGAGCCGAGCACCGCTTCGCGGCAGACGTGCGCACCCTCGACCACGATGCAGCGCGAGCCGATGAAACAGCTGTCCTCGATGATCACGGGCGCGGCCTGCACGGGTTCGAGCACGCCGCCGATGCCCACGCCGCCCGAGAGGTGGACGTGTTTGCCGATCTGGGCGCAGGAGCCCACCGTGGCCCATGTGTCGATCATCGTGCCGGTGTCGACATAGGCGCCGATGTTCACGTACGAAGGCATCAGAATGGCTCCGGGGGCGATGTAGGCGCCGTAGCGAGCCACGGCCTGGGGCACGACCCGCACGCCCAGCTCCCCGTAGCCGTGCTTGAGTTCCATCTTGTCGTACCACTCCAGTTCGCCGGCCTCCATCTTGCGCATGGGCTGGATCGGGAAGTAGAGGATCACGGCCTTCTTGACCCACTCGTTGACCTTCCATTCGCTTTTGGCCGGGTCGACGGGTTCCGCCGTGCGGAGTTCGCCCTTGTCCACCAGTTCGACGACCTGTCGTACGGCTTGCTGCACGGCGGGGGCCTGAAGCAGCGCGCGGTTTTCCCACGCCTGCTCGATTATCGTTTTGAGTTCGTTGTGCATAGACAGTTGTTTTCAATAGGCAAAATTACTGAAAATATTGAATTTTTCATAACTTTGTCCCGATCATTACCCAAACGGTTCAATTATGAAGCATTTATCCATCAAAGCCGCCCTTCTGCTCGGCGCAGCGGCGGCGGCAAGCTGCGGCAATATGAAACAGATAAAACATCAGCCTTACCCCGAGACCGTGCGCGGCGACGTGGTGGACAACTATTTCGGCACGGAGGTTCCCGATCCCTACCGCTGGCTCGAGGACGACAACTCGGAGGCCACGGCCGCGTGGGTCGCCGCCGAGAACGCCGTGACGCAGGACTACCTCTCGCAAATTCCGTTCCGCGGGGCCATCCGCGAGCGGCTGACCGAAGTGTGGAACTACGCCAAGGAGAGCGCCCCGCGCAAGCACGGCGACTGGTGGTACTACACTTATAACGACGGTTTGCAGAACCAGTCGGTGATCTACCGCACGAAGGAGCCGGGCGAGGCCGGCGAGGTGTTCCTCGACCCCAATAAGCTCTCCGACGACGGGACGGTGGCCCTGACCGACATGTCCTTCTCGAAGGACGGCCGCTGGTTTGCCTATTCGGCCGCCGCGTCGGGTTCGGACTGGGTGGAGATCCGCGTGATGGACACCGCCGACAAGTCGCTCGCTGCCGACAAGATCGAGTGGGTGAAATTCTCGGGCGCACGGTGGGCGCCCGATTCCAAGGGATTCTATTACAGCGCCTACGACGCCCCGAAGCAAAACGCCTACTCTTCCAAGAACGAGTTTCAGAAGGTTTATTACCATGCGCTGGGTACGCCCCAGTCGGCCGACAGGCTCATTTACGAGGACCGGGAACATCCGCTGCGTTACTTCTCGGCATGGCCTTCGGAGGACGGCAAATGGCTCTTCGTCATAGCTTCGGAGGGCACGTCGGGAACGGAGGTCCTCTATAAAAGGGTGTCGGACCCGAAATTCCGCGTCCTGCTGCCGGGCTTCGATGCCGATTATTCGCCCGTCGACTGCAAGGACGACCGGCTTTATTACGTGACCAACAGGGATGCGTCGAACTACGCGCTGATGAAGGTCGATCTGAACCGTCCCGGGATGATCGAAACGGTGATTCCCGAGAGTGAAAGGAACCTGCTCGAAGGCGTGGGCACGGCGGGCGGCAGTCTGTTCGCCTACTACCTGCAGGATGCGCAGAGCCGGATTTACCAGTACGACTACGCCGGCAAGCAGGTGCGCGAAGTGGCGCTTCCGGCCATCGGCTCGGTCGGCGGATTCGACGGCCGGGAGGAGGACTCGGAACTTTACTATACGCTGGTCAACTACACGGCTCCGGCCACGATCTACAAATACGACATCGCTTCGGGCGAATCGACGCTCTACAAGGCTCCGGAGGTGAATTTCGATCCCGAACTGTTCACGACCGAGCAGGTGTTCTACACCTCGAAGGACGGCACGAAGGTCCCGATGTTCATCACCCGCCGCAAGGACATGAAGCGCGACGGCAAGAATCCCTGCCTGCTTTACGCTTACGGCGGTTTTCAGATCAACCTCACGCCCGGCTTCAACCCCTCGGCGCTGATGTTCGTCGAGCAGGGCGGCATCTACTGCGTCGCCAACCTGCGCGGCGGCTCGGAGTACGGCGAGGAGTGGCACAAGGCCGGCATGCTCGAAAACAAGCAGAACGTCTTCGACGACTTCATCGCCGCCGCCGAGTACCTGATCGCCGGAAAATACACGTCGACGGACAAGCTGGCCATCCACGGCGGCTCGAACGGCGGCCTGCTGGTCGGCGCCTGCGAGGTGCAGCGTCCGGACCTCTATGCCGTGTGCCTTCCGGCCGTGGGCGTGATGGACATGCTCCGCTACCACAAGTTCACCATCGGCTGGGGCTGGGCCGTGGAGTACGGTTCGTCGGAGGACGAGGAGCAGTTTTCCTATATTTACAAGTACTCTCCGCTGCACAATATAAAGGAGGGCGTGAAATACCCCGCGACGCTGGTGACTACCGCGGACCACGACGACCGTGTCGTTCCGGCCCACTCGTTCAAGTTCGCCGCCGCGATGCAGCATGCCCAGGCGGGCGACGCCCCGATCCTGATCCGCATCGAGTCGAAAGCGGGCCACGGCGCCGGCAAACCCACTTCGAAGCGTATCGACGAGGCGGCCGACATGTACGCGTTCCTGTTCCAGAACATCGGAGTACCCTATAAGGTAATTAAGAATTAAGAATGAAAAATTAAAAATTGGTTTTTCATTTCGGGATATCCGGTTGTAAATCCGGTCGAAATCCCGGTTGCGTCGCGACAAGCCCCTCCCACGGGAGGGGTTTGGGGTGGGGTAGATTTGTAAACGCGGCCATCGGCCGCGAGAGTACAGCGGTCAACTGTGCAAAAGGTAAAGGAAGGTACGTTAGGTTAATAAGCGAAATAACATGAAAGTCTATAAATTCGGAGGTGCGTCGGTGCGGAATGCCGACGGAGTGAGGAATCTGCGCAAGATCATCGACGACGAGCAGAACCTGTTCATCATCGTTTCGGCGATGGGCAAAACGACCAATGCCCTGGAAAAGGTGTTCGAGGGGCTTCAGAAAGGCGATAAGCAGCTCTCGCTGGAGCATGTCGAATCGCTGCGGAAGTACCATGCGGAGATCATCGACGAGCTGTGGCACGAGCCGAAGCGGCTGCCGGCGGTCGACGCGCTGTTCGGCGAACTGGAAAAGGTCGCGACGGAGACCGTCTACAAACCCGGCGACGCCGAACTGTGGTACGACACGATCGTGGCCTACGGCGAGCTGGTCTCGACGACGATTATCTCCGAGTACCTGAACTACGCTGGGGTGTCGAACCGCTGGATCGACATGCGCCGCTGTTTTCTCACCGAGCAGCGCCACAAGGACGCCGGGGTGAACATCGAGGCTTCGGCTTCGCTGCTGAAAAATGCGCTGGGCAAATGCGTCGAGAACATCTTCATCGGACAGGGCTTCATCGGCGGCGCGCCCGACGGCACGACCACGACCCTGGGGCGCGAAGGCTCGGACTACTCGGCGGCCGTGGTGGCCAACATTCTCGACGCCGAGTCGATGTCGGTGTGGAAGGATGTGGACGGCGTGATGAACGCCGACCCGAAAGCGTTCCCCGATGCCGTGCAGATCGCCGAGCTGAACTACCTCGACACCATCGAACTGGCTTACAGCGGCGCGCAGATCATCCATCCGAAGACGATCAAGCCGCTTCAGAACAAGAATATTCCGCTTTACGTGCGGCCCTTCGGCGACAAGCGCAAGCCCGGCACGGTGATCCGAGGCATGTCGGCCCCGGTCGACGTTCCGATCCTGATCCTCAAGAAGGACCAGGTGCTGCTGACCATCCGGTCGCGGGATTTCTCCTTCGTGCTGGAAGAGAAGTTCGCCACGATCTTCTCGCTGCTGGAGCGTTTCCGCATCAAGGCCAACCTGATCCACAATTCGGCCGTGAACCTGAGCCTGTGCGTCGACAACTCGTGGCATATCGACGAGGCCATCGAGGCGCTGCGCGAGGCGGGTTTCGACGTGATGAAAGCCGAGAACATGGAGCTGCTCACGGTGCGCGGCTATACCGACGAGCTGTGGCGGCGTTACGCCCGCGGTCCGCAGGTCTTCGTGCGGCAGGCCACGCAGTCCACCGTGCGCGTGGTCCGCAAACGGGAATAACCGGTCCCAAGGGCCGGATTCATGGGCGGGAGTCGCCGGATGCGTTTCGAGCGTGTCCGCGTTCCCGCCCCTCTTTTTTCCGTTATTGCTGTCCGGTGCGGAGTTTGTGGATAATGCCGATCATCGACGTGTCGCGGATTTCGCCGTTGCGCTTCATGTTCCAGATCGTGCGGGCGATATACCGCTCGATGTCGCGTTCCAACCGTTTGTAAAGCGGGCTTTTGGTGTAGTTTTCGTTGTCGAGCAGCACGTCGCGGATCGAGCGCAGCGAGTTGGTGTAGT